>Ga0154624_1135_pt1 | contig 9827 bp, 4 predicted proteins | sample Rifle2008BG13ft_FD_116053 | JGI IMG/M metagenome (GOLD analysis project Ga0154624, IMG submission 116053) | Candidatus Coatesbacteria bacterium RBG_13_66_14 | reverse complement strand
GCCGCAAGACGAGGTCCAAGCCGAAGGACGAGGCCAAGAAGGTCCACATATCAAGGCCCGTCACCCCCATCGAGCTGTCCGACCTGCTCCATCTCCCGGTGGACGAGGTTTTGGCTAAACTCGTCGAACTGGGTGAGGAATACGGGGCCATCGAGGAGATGGACGTCGTCACCGTGGCCACCCTGGTGGAAGAGTTGGGCTTCGAGGCGGTACTGCCCGCTGACTTCGACGACGAGAGCAAACTGAAGCCGCGTCCGCCGATCATCGCCGTGCTCGGCCACGTGGATCACGGCAAGACCACCCTTCTGGATTACATCCGCCAGACCGACGTGGCCGCCGGGGAGGCGGGGGGCATCACCCAGCACGTCGGCGCCTACCAGGTTTCTACCAAGCACGGCCCCATCACCTTCATAGACACCCCCGGTCACGAGGCGTTCACGGCGATGCGGGCCCGGGGCGCCGAGGTGACCGACATCGTCGTCCTGGTGGTCGCCGCCGACGACGGCGTCATGCCCCAGACCGTCGAGGCCATCAACCACGCCCGCGCCGCCGACGTCGAGATAGTCGTGGCCATCACCAAGATGGACAAGCCCGAGGCCGATTCGGAGAAGGTGCGGCGTCAGCTCTCCAAGTACAACCTCGCCCCTGAGGAATGGGGCGGCCAGACCACTTTCTGCGAGGTTTCCGGAGTCACCGGTCAGGGCGTGGAGGGGCTCCTGGAGAGCCTCGCCCTCCACGGTGAGATGCTGGAGCTCAGGGCCGACTCCAGCGCCAATCCGCAGGGTGTCGTTATCGAGACCCGCATAGACCGAGGTCGGGGCGGCATCGGAACGGTCATCATCACCGACGGCACCCTGAAAATCGGCCAAGCCTTCGTCTGTGGCACGCAGGCCGGCAAGGTCCGCCTGATGACCGACGACAAGGGCAAGCAGGTGAAGTCCATACCTCCCGGAACGCCCGGCGAGATCCAGGGATTGGACGGCCTCCCCGAGGCGGGCGATTCCCTCATCTCCGTTTCCGACGAGAAGACGGCCCGCGCCATCGCCTCCCTGCGCCAGTCCGCCGGCCGCGAGGAGAAGCTGGAGAGCGCCAAGCGCAGGACACTGGCTGATTTCCTCAAGCCCGGCGGGGTCGAGGAGGCGAACAAGCTCCCCCTCATCATCAAGGGCGATGTGAACGGCACCGTGGAGGCCGTGCGGGATTCCCTCGTCCGCTTCAACTCCGATGAGGTGGAGATCGAGGTCATCCATTCCGCCGTGGGGGGCGTGACCGAGGCGGACGTGCAACTGGCCGCGGCCACCGGCGCCATCGTTGTCGGCTTCAACGTGGTGCCCGATTCCAAGGCGGTGAACCTCGCCCAGAAGATGGCCGTCCAGGTAAAACTCTTCCGGATAATCTACGAGCTGCTGGACGAGATAAAGGCCATGGTCAGCGGCATGCTCGCACCGGAGATCCGTGAGCAGGGGTTGGGGCAGGCGGAGGTCCGGGAGACGTTCCGCATCCCCCGGGTCGGCGTCATCGCCGGTTGCTACGTGACCTCGGGCAAGGTGAAGCGCAACGTCATGGCCCGGCTGGTCCGGGACGGACGGCTGGTTTACGAGGGCCGGCTTTCGAGCCTCCGGCGGTTCAAGGAGGACGTGCGCGAGGTCGCCGAGGGCTACGAGTGCGGCATCGGCCTCGAGCGCTTCGACGACATCCACGTCGGCGATCTGATCGAGGTTTACGAGTTGGTCGAGGAGGCGCGCGAGCTCGTGTGACCCGGCCGGGAGCGGGTCGGGCCGGGTGGCGGGAGATTAGACATCGGCGGCCGTGCGGTCGGGTTTCCGGCCGGTTTTTTTAAAAACACGGGGGGGACTTCGATAGTTTTAAATGGCGCGGGTTTTCGGGGCGGTTTAATGTTCCGCTTTTTTTATCGCTCCGGCTGAGAGGTTCGGCGGTTCGATGGGCCGCTTTATATCGCCGGACGGTGATAGGTCGGTAAAATACCGTGCAGAGTTTCCCGGGAGGCGCGGCTCACCGGCTTCCGGGGTATTCCGGGCTCTCTTTCCTTCGGCGGTAAAAAAAAAAACCCCATCCTTCGACGGGCTTTGAAATGAGTCTTTACCTAAAAAGTTTACAACTCCGCTAAGCGACTCGCCTTTTCGGCGGCCAGTGAAGGGCTCGTCCTACAGGGCCGCTCTACACCCTTTACTTTCGGCATCTCTTTTTTAACTGTGACGACGGCTCGTTAGCGGTCGTCTCAACATCGTGCTGGTCAGAAATGAACTGTTGACCCCTTAAAAAAAACCCCGCCTTTCGGGCGGGGTCTTCTTTTACGGATACGGTTATCCAGCCGTCTCGGCCGTTACGAGCTCGGGAAGCACCACGCCGGCCAGCGCGTCCCTCGCCGCGCTCACCAGCTCGGGTGGCGAATCGGGGGCTTCTATTATCTGCGTCAGGTAGGCCCGCCCCACGCCGGTGGGATCGTCGGCCAGGGAGCCCAGGACCGTCAGCCTCACGGCCAGGCTCTGGTCCTCGGTGGCTATCTGCCCCCATATGAGAGGCATGCGCTTGTCCGTCCAGCCCGCAATCCGCTGGGCCACCATCACCCGGATCGGTTCGTCGTCGGTGCGGAAGAGGCTGCGCAGATACGTCTGAGCCCCCAGGTCGTCCAAGGCGGCTATCAGCAGGGGGGCGTCCTGCGGATACGCGTTGACCTGCTCGATGAAACGGTCCAGTACTTTGTCGCCGCCTATCCTGATCAGTATGGCGTACCCGAGCTGACGTATCCCCGCGTCGTCGTCGTTCAGGAAAGGCTCGAAGGCGGTGTAGGCGGTGGGGCGAAACTGGGAGATGTTTTCCAAAAGCCCCCCGAGCAGGTAGTCGTACTGCAGGGCCTTTTCGGCCAGGAGGGTGTAGGTGTCTACGGACGCCGTCTCTCCGGTGAGGGTTTGGCTCGCATAGGCCCAGGCTGGGATATCCCGAGGCTCGGCGGTCAGCTCCTCGATCTGGCTCTCCGGGGTTCCGGTCAGCTCTGCGGCCAGGAGCTCGATGCCGGCTCCGAGGGGCATGATGGGGGGCAGTCCGGGGTTGATGGTCAGTATTCGGGTGGAGCCGAGCTCTTCTTTCAGGAACGCGGTTCCGCGTCCCCCCTCGTCGTTGAGTCGGGTAAGGCAGACGGCGGCGCCGTAGCGGACGCCGTCATCCTCATCCTGAAGGTAGCCGGCGACCTCGTCGGCCATGCGTTTGTCCCCCATGCGGGAGATGAAGTCGAGGGCGGCAATCTTCACCGCCGGCGCGACGTCCGAGCCGAGAATGTCGTGCACCTCGTCAATGGTGTTCTTGTCGCCGATGGCCAGGAGTGAGCCGATGGCGCTCTCCTGCACCCAAGGGTTGGGGTCCCGGAGGGCCTGGCCCAGGAAGCCGGTCGTCCGCGTGTCGGCGAATATGCCTAGGACCTGGGCGGCGCCCCAGCGGACGTAGTCGGACCCGTCGTTCAAGAGGCCCACCGTGGGCATAACGCCGCGGGTGTGGCCGATGTTCCCCAGGCAGGCCACGCCGATGAGCCGCCGGCCTACGCTGGGGTCGGAAAGCATGTCTATGAAGTGGTTGATGCCGTCGCGGTTGTCGAAGGAGGCCAGCATGGAGGCGGCCCGCATTTTAACGGCATAGATGTCGTTCAGGCTCGACGACAGATCTTCGAAGCTGTCCTTCGTCTCCGCGAAGACGGTGTAATCGTCCTCGCCCCGCTCGACCAGGGCCGCGAGCTCGTTTTCGCTGTCCCTGAAACTGTAACGGGCGACGGTGTCGAGGGCGGCCCTCACGATTTGAATGTCCGGATCCCGGAAGAGCTCCACCAGCATGGGGGGCGCCGGGGTCTCGGAGTTGCTCCGCATGGACAGGGCGTCAATCGTGATGAGGCGCGTAAGCTGGTCGTTGTCCGTCCCGAGATATTTCTGGAGTTCGCCGTAGTCGGCAATGGAGGCGATCGCGTGGGTGACGGCGGGGACGAGGGTTTCGTCGGCGACGGCGTACCTGAGCAGGCGATCGAGGTCCTCGGAGCTCCCCAGGGTGCCCACGGCGCCGATGGCGGAGATGCGCACGTCCCGGTCGGGGTCGTCGAGAAAACCGTTGATGGTGGCCAGGTAATCCTCGTTGTCGAGGTTGGATATGGAGTTTATCAACTGGAGCTTGACGAACCAGAGCTCGCCGGGTTTCAGGAGCGCCGCTTCCATCGCCTCCCCGCCGGTCCGCATCCGTCCGAGAACCATCGCGGCCATCATTCGTCTCTGCGGATCTTCCTCGCCGAGGGCGGCGACGACGGTCGTCTCGACCGCCTTCTTCCCGTCCTCGTTTTCGAAGCTCGCGAGGGCGTTTACGGTGGCGATGCGGACGCGCTCGTTGGCGTCGGACAGGTAGCGCATCAGCGGCGTGACGGACGTCGGGTCGTCGAAAACGTCCAGGGCCTGGATGGCCGGGATGCGGACCGAGGACTCCGGGTCCTCCAGGGCGTTTATGCAGTGCTGGTAAACCGATTCCTTAAGCGTCTTCAGATTCAGCCGATCGAGCTCGGCCGTCTTGTCGTCCCCGTAGGAGAGGGATTGGGCGGCGTGCGCGATGTAGTAGTTCCCGATGGCGTGGATGGCGTTGAAGGTCGCGGCGCGGACCCCGGCCACCTGGTCCTCGGCGAGCTGTTTGAGGAAGTAGCCCGATTCGTGAAGGTGGAGCGCCGCCAGGGAACCGGCGGTGCAGATGCGAACGCCGGGGTCGGGATCGTTCGCGCCGTAGGAGAAGAGATCTATTGCCTCCTCGCGGTCCTTCTCACTGCCGAAGGCCAACTGGCCGAGGGCGGTCATCACCTCGCAGCGGAACTGGGCCGCCAGCTCGATGGAGAGCTCGTCTTCCCCGATGGAGATGGGTTCCCCCAGATTCTCGGTCTGGGATTGTGGGAGATAGGCGGAGTCTATCAGCGGTTTGGTCGCGGAGGTGGAGCCGATGGCGGCCAAGCCCCGTACCGCGGTGACGCGGATGTCCGTTACCTCACGCAGGATGGCCTCTTCGTCCATCTCCGAGAGGCGGGCGGGGGACACCTGGGTTTCGTACAGGTTGCGCACGGTCGTGAAATCGAGGAGGCTGGCGAAGACGTCCACACCTTCTTCACCGAGCTTGACGATTTCGTCCCGGGCGATTAGCCTGGCGCGGGCGTCCTCAGCGGCCACGACCGCGGTCACAAGCTCGTCGCTGCTGGCGCCGCAACCTATGGTGGCGATGGTGCACAGCCCGATAAAAAGGGCGGCAAAACGAGTCAGGCGCATCTCGGCCCCTTTCCGGGGGGTGGGATACCCCGTAATTCCAACAATTGAGTCAACTTGCGGAGGGCAAGGGGTTTAAACCCCTTGTCTTCTTCATCAGCATTTTGATTCTAGCAGAACGCAATCTCCGAGGTCAAGAAATCGCTCCGAGACGACGCGCCAGTGCGTCGTACGCCGACTCCTCCCCAGTGGGATCCGCCTCGAGCATCACGAACCTCGGATCGGAGCGGATCCAGGTCAGTTGGCGCTTTGCCAGCCTGCGCGTCGCCGTGGCGGTGTCCTCCATAGCCCGTTCGGGGGAAATGTCCCCGCGCAGACACGCCGCCGCCTGGGTGTAGCCGATGGATTCCAGGGCGGGCGCCGAGGGGGGGATGCCCGATTCGAGCAGTCCCCGCACCTCTTCCACCAGGCCCCGCTCGAACATCCTACCGGACCGTTCGTCAATCCTGGCATACAGGTCGCCGCGGGGCCGGATCAAGGCGAACCGGATTACCGGCCCCCCGAGCGGCCCTGGAGCGGTCTCGGCGTTCCACTCGGAGAGCCCCCGTCCCGTCTGGAGGTGGACCGCCAGGGCCCGGACGAGGCGCTGCCGGTCGTGGGGATGGATGCGGTCGGCCGAGACCGGATCGCACCGTCGCAGCCTTTCCGCGAGTTCCCCGGTCTCGAGCGCCTCCAACCCCCGCTCGATATCTGAATCCGTCTCCGGGGCCCCGCTCAGGCCGTCGAGGAGGGCCCGGGCGAAGAGGAGCGTCCCGCCCACGACAAGCGGTATCCGTCCCCGATCGTGGATTCCAGCGACGGCCTCGGCCGCCAGGCGGGCGTACCGGCCGGCGGAAAACCTCTCCGCGGGGTCGCAGACGTCCACCAGGTGGATCGGCACTTTGGCGCGGAGTTCGAGCGACGGCTTGTTGGCCCCGATTTCCAGACCCCGGTAGACCTTGACCGAATCGCACAGAACCAGCTCGACGGGGAATGCCCCGGCCAGACGAATCGCCAGGGCGCCCTTGCCGACGGCCGTCGGACCACCGAGGAAAACGATTCCGGTTCTGGATGATTCAGCTTCCGTCACTGGCGTGGCCGCGTGTGCGCCGCGTGGGAGGCGGGAAGGGTCAATTTACATTCGGTAGAAGAAGTGCTAAATTGAGGTAAAGGGATTGTTGTGGTGACATGACTTACAGGAAGAAATTACCGCCCGAATTCCGCCAGACGGACGGGCTTTCCGGTCGCCGGAAGTACAGGCTGGTCCACGACCTCCCCGGCGTGGATCCCGGTCTGGACCGGATCATCGAGGAGGGCCTGAACGTCGCCCGACGCAGGGCCTTTCTCATCGAGTGCGCCGGGGAGATGGGAGGCGACGGCGCCGCCTTCCGGGAAGCGCTGGCCGCCTTCGTCCGTAAATCCGGATTCAAGGTGATCCGAACCGCCGACCGGGGCGGGGTTGTGGAACCCCTGACCCTGACGAGGACGATCGTGGAGGGCTTCACCCCCTGGTCCGAACTGGGCGAATCGCTCCCCGCCGGGATGGCGGAAAAGCTCCGACTCATCGAGGACGGCTACGGCGGAACCGGTGCAGGGAAAGCCGAGGATGAAGCGCATGACCCGAGAAGTCTACGTTGGACGCGTGTGGATTATACCATCGAGCTCCTCGTGCGGGTCATGGAGGGGCCCACGGCGGTTTTCGCGGACAACACCGAAGGCGGGGGGGACCTGGAAACCCTGGCCGTTCTGGAAAGGCTGATGAGCGAGAGGAGTCACACCCCTTTTCTTCTGGTTCTGGGGGGAACCAGCGGCGCGGTCTCCTCCGAGTACTTCGACCGGGTGGACAGCCTCCACCTGCGATACCTGCCCCTCGTACGGTCCGTGGAGCTGGGTAGCCTCGGAGAAGAGCTCGGTCGGAGGCTCAAACCGGGGCAGCTCGAACACTACCTCGCCGAACTGCCCCGGAGCCGGGTCCACGCCGAGCAGCTGCGGGCGTACTACGAGCACGACCTGGACGGCGTGTTCGAAGAGCGTCTGCTCACCTCGAAAACCCCCATCCAGCTCTTCATGTACCGCTGGGAAGAGCTGAGGGAGGAGGAGAAGGAGGTACTTTGCGCACTGGCCGGCGAGGCACGCCCGCAGTCAACGGATAGCGTCGTGAGGTGCACCGGCTTCGGTGTAAAGCGGGTGGAGAAACTGCTGGGCGAGCTGACGGCGAGGTCCTTTTGCGAGCGGGTGGATGCGGGTTACACCCTCCGGGTACCGCGTTTCGCCGGGTGGATCGCCGACTTCGCCGAGGAGATGATGGACAAGGCCCACCTGGCAGGGCTGTCCGCCGAGGTCGAGCCCGGGCGGAGCTTCGTCGAGGATTTTTTCAGGGTGAAGCACCTCTCGGCCGTCGGCCGTGATGACGAGGCCCTGGTCGGGTATGTGGATGTTCTGAAACGCCTGCACCGATTGGGCTTCTTCCCCACCATCTGCTCCCTGGAGCCCCTCGGGGAGGGTGTCGCGTCCAGGGGTCGAAACAAAGGGCTGAGCCTGGAGGCGCGATTGATCCTCGCCCAGGCCGACATCGAGCTCCTCCGGTTCGATTCGGCGTTGCGGCATCTGGATATCGTCACCGAATCGCTCTCGGCGGAGGATGCCCCATTCGCGGGTCGGGAGTGTCTTCTCCGGGGAGACGTCCACGAGGCGAGGGGAGAGAACGACGCCGCGATCCGGTGCTTTCGGGAGGCCGCGGAGCTTTTTGGCGGAACGCGGGAGGGGGCGCTGGCCCTTCGCCGGGCCGTGGACATCCAGGGCTCCCTCGGCGACCTCGAGCGGGACACCTCTCTGGTTGACGAGCTGATGGGATTTCCCGAGCGGGAAGGCATCGGTTACGTAAAGAAGATATTGAAGGCCAAGCAACTGAAGCAGGGCGGAAAGTTCGAGGAAGCGGCCTCCATCCTCAGCGACCTGGTGAAGGCGGTGAAGCGCGGTGGCATCACCTGGTTGGGGGTGTCGGCGGAGATTGATCTGGGCAACGTCTACCGGCACCTGGGCCGGCTGGAGGAGGCCGCGAAACAGCTCGGCGGAGCGGTGAAACACGCCGGGCTGAAGGGCGACCTGCGGGGGTTGGCCGACGCCAAGCTGGGCCTGGCCAACGTCCTCTACCTGCAGGGGCGCTTCGGAGAGGCGGCGGACCTCCACCTCGAGTGCCTGCCGATTTTCGACAGGGTGAGGGTGCCCCACGAACGGATGACCATCCTGAACAACCTCGGCATGATTTACCTGAACTGGGGGAGGCTGGAATCCGCCCTCGACTGCCTGGAGCGTTGCCGGGCGTACTTCGCCGGAACGCGCTTCACCGCCTACCTCAACGCCGTGGAACTTAACCTGGGGCTGGCGCTGGTGAACCTGGGCCTCGCGGCCGAGGCGCTGGCCACCCTTGACGGACTCAAGGTCAGGCTCTCCGAAGATAATCCCTACCGCCGCATCCTGCTGTGGGTCATGGGGCTGGCGGCCCGGGAGCAGGAAAATCTCGAGCTGGCCGAGGACCTCATGACGAGGGCGCTGCGCGGATTTAGGGAGACGTCCATGCTGGGCTGGGAGCTGAAGGCCGTCCAGCATCTGGCGGAAATTATGGTGGCGGCGCGGCGGCCGCAGCAGGCAAAGGAACTTCTCGAAGAGGCCCGACCCCGGTCGGAGACCCTTGGTTCGGACATCAACCGGGCAAGCTTTCTGCGGGGGCTGGCGGAGGCCGAGCTGGCGCTGGGCGATGCCGACAAGGCCCTGGACCTGGCCCGGCAGGCCCTGGTGCTCGACGAGAAGAGCGGCAATCCCGTCCACCAGGCCCTGTTGTATCACCTGATGGGTCGCGCCCATCTGGTCCAGGGGGACATGCCGGCGGCGAAAAATTCGCTCAAGAGCGCCATGGACGAGTTGGAGGGGGTCCTGGGCGACTTGACCCAGGCCAGGCACCGGCGGTCCTTCCTCGGCCGTCCGGCCGTGCGGGACCTGTTCGCCACGGCCACGCTGCTGTCTGTGAGCCTGGATCGGAGGAAGTTCGAGGAGGGGAGATAAGGCGGAGTGATTAAGAGGGCCCCGTCGCCGGGGCTTTTTTTTTAAATATCCGTGAGGCGGGGGTGGCGGCTGTCCGTCTTCACTGTTGTATTCCCGTAGCACTTAAAGGTCATTTATAAAATGTGGATTCTTAATTATTAAACGGTAATAAAGCTATTATAGAGGTTTAAACGTAAAGAAGGTTTTCGATGAAATGTGTATGTTGCCTTACTTGACATACCGGAACAGGGTCTAAATCGTAAGCGGATAAAACATCTAGAACCCACTCCGAGGCTTCGCCGATGGCTTTCCACGCATATGCTATATCATTATCCCTTAGCTGACCGGCCTGGACGATATCCGTATCACCCTCGAATCGCTGCGCGTTAATACCCGAAATAAATGACATATCTACGGGGTATTTCTGCGACGATTCCCACCCCAGCATATCAAGGCGGACAGCGACTTCATTAAACGTATGGTCTGCTTCGAGCTCGAAACGAACGTGTATACCTA
>Ga0154624_1019_pt1 | contig 9976 bp, 11 predicted proteins | sample Rifle2008BG13ft_FD_116053 | JGI IMG/M metagenome (GOLD analysis project Ga0154624, IMG submission 116053) | Candidatus Coatesbacteria bacterium RBG_13_66_14 | reverse complement strand
CAGCGCCTCGGCGATGCCGCCGTGGCCCTTTTGGTAGGTGTAGTTGAGGTGTTCGAGGCCGAGCTCGCGGCCGTTGCCCAGGAGTTCCAGGAACCCGCCGGCGTTCTGGCCTCCGGTCACGAGCATTATCTCGGTTATCCCGGCGTCTATCAGGGTTTTCAGGGGGTAATAAATCATCGGCCGGTCGTAGACCGGGAGGAGGTGCTTGTTCGTGACCCGGGTCAGGGGGTCGAGGCGGGTTCCGAGGCCGCCGGCCAGGACGATGCCTTTCACGTCGCTCCCTGTAAAAAAGAGGCAAGGGGTTTATCCGAGCAAGGCGAGCTACTCCTCCGGTGGGACCCCTTGTCCCACCACATCAGCCGTCCACGCGGTTCCAGTCGAAGGGGATGTCGTTGTCCCGGGGGTCGAGGCGCTGCTCGTCGGGGTGGAGGGAGTCGTAGGATTGTGTAGGGATGTTGAGCACCAGGGCCGGCTCGGGGCCCAGGGCGGTGAAGCCGTGCTGCACCCCGGCGGGGATTAAAACTAGCCTGGGGCACAGGTTGCCGAGGACGAACTGGTTCACCGAGCCGTGGGTGGGGGAGCCGGGGCGTCCGTCGTAGAGCACCAGCCGGGCGGTGCCGCCGACGCACGTGAAGCGGTCTGCCTGGGCGCGGTGCGCGTGCCAGGCCTTGACCACGCCGGGATAGACGCAGGTGACGTACGCCTGGCCGAAGGGGGCGTCTTCGCCGAAAAAGCCGAAGTCGTCGTCGCGTAGGATCTCCATGAGATAGCCCCGGGCGTCGGGGTAGATGCGCAGCTCCTTGACCAGCACCCCCTCGATGAGCTCGCGGTCCACCCGGTGGACGCCCTTTCTCGCCTCGGAGGGGCGGGGGGCGGGCCCCGGTATCGTCTTCGGCCGCGGATACGCCGGGGCGCCACTCGATTCGCCTCGTTTCACCGGGACGTTGCTCGCTTCGTTCCGTTTCGCCGACGGTCCCCCGAGCGTCTGGAGTATTTCCTCCATCTTCTCGACGGTGGAGTAGCGGACTTTCGGCTCGGTGGAGTACAGCAGACGGCGGATGGTCGTGACCTTCAGACCGCTCTTGAGCCCGATTTCCTCGAACACGCTCTTCCAGAAGCGGGGGTTCTGACCCCGGTTTTTCGCTATCAGACGGCACCGATCGCGGATTTCGAGGGCCATCCGTTTGATTTCCTGCACCGACACGTCTTTCATCCGACCCCCATCCGTGCGGGCGAAGAGAAGAATCGAGGCAAGGGGCAAACCCTTGTCTTCATCCGAACATTGTAACTATAAACCAGCCGCCCCATTTGGTCAACAGGCGGACCCTTGTCCCACGGCCCGAGGTGAGCTAGAATATCCTCAGTTTAGACAAGGGGAGACAAGGGGTTTAAACCCCTTGTTCCACCACTTGTTACGGAGGGATATGCCCGCGCACGTTGACGCGAGCCTCTGCGACGGCTGCCGGGAGGCCGGCCTAAGGGCGGCGGTCGTTCGCTGCGAGGCGGTCTGTCCCGGGGATCTGATGACCCTGGACCCGCAGACGCTCAAGGCCTTCTGCCGGAACTACTCCGATTGCTGGGACTGCTGCGCCTGCGTCAAGGCGTGCCCCACGGGGGCCCTTGCCCCGCGGCTCTCCTATGCCCTGGCCCTCTTCGGCGCGAAGGTTTCATATGAAGGTCGCCCGGACGGCTGCCGCTGGACCTTATCCGGCGCCGGGGTGGAGGAGGCCTTCGATCTGCCCGGCGACACCGGTTGGAAGTGAAAACGGCCCCCGGCGGGGGCTTTTTTTAATGACGGTCGCGGCAAATTGCGGCGGGGACTGAAGTCCCCGCCCTACATATAGGCTCGGACAGAAGATGATACCTACCCGACGCCGTCACCGTCGCTTCGCCTATCAACCGGGCTACCGCGTCACGACCAGCCGCGTGCCGTAGGCCCCGTCCCCGGCGGTCAGCCGGCAGTGGTAAACCCCCGGAGCCACGCCGTCGGTGGGCCAAACGACCGCGTGCCGCCCCGCCGCCAGTTCCCCATCCAACAGGGTCGCCACCCGCCGTCCCGCGAGGTCGTACACCGCCAGGACGACGCTCTGCGCCGTGGCTAGGTCCAGCGTGAGGGTCACCGCCCCTCCCGATTCCGCCGGGTTTGGGAAGGCGGCGTGGAGGGCGGTGCGCCCGTCTGCCGTGTCCCCGCGTCGGACCTCGATTGGCCCGAATTCGGTCCGGGCGCCCGAAGTCTCCACGACGGTGAGCCGGTACTCGTAAACGGTCCCGGCCCGCGCGCCGCGGTCGAGGTAGCGCGGGCTCTGCGGCGCCAGGAGCGTGTCGTTCAGCAGGGTCCAATCCGGGGAGCCCATCTCGCGCCGGTAAACCTCGAACCCGGCGGGGTAGTCGCCCCCGAGCACCCAGGCCAGAAGGACGCCCTCCTCGGTGTCGCGGCCGGTGAAGTCCACGAGCTCCACGGGGGAGAAATCGTCGTAGAGGAGGCGGCAGTTGATCTCGCCCACGGCCCAGCCGTGGCCGTATTCGGGCGCGTCCTCCCAGAAGTGGACGTCGTAGATGTCCAGCCCGTCGTCGAAGGCCCGGTTGTCCTCGAAGACGTAGCTCACGCCGCCGTTCGTCGAGGCGTAGATGTAGCCCTCGTCGCCCACGATCCAGCCCTCGTCCTCGTTCATGAAGGACACGGACTGGTAGTCCACGTCGGCCAGGCCGTGGACCTCGCGCCACTGGGTGCCGCCCGCGTAGAGGTAGTACACGTGCCCGTCCTCGCCCACCAGCCAGGCCTCGCTGTCGCTCTGGACGTCCACCCCCAGCATGTTGCAGTCCTCGGAGGAAAGGCCCGTGGAGAAGCGCGTCCAGGCGCCGGCCGTCTTCCGGTACACGATGGCGTAGCTGCCGTCGGTCTCGCCCGCGGCCCAGCCGTTGTTCAGGTCCCGCATGGCCACGGAGTAGAAGTTGAAGTTGGCGCCGGTCGAATCCTGCGTCCACGAGGACCCGCCGTTGGTGGTGTAGTAGATGCCGAGGTTGGCCCCGCAGACGAACCAGGTGTTCGCGTCGAGGACGTCTACGCCGTACCAGTTGCGGTCGGGGAGGTTGCCGGAGACGTCGCTCCAGCTAGCGCCGTTGTCGGTGGTTTTGAGCACCACGCCGCCGGTGCCGCAGGCGACGAAGTCGTCGGAGGCGATGTGCCCGATGTCGGTGAGGTTGTTTGGGACGCCAGAGCGGCCGTAGATCCAACTGCGCCCGTGCGTCGTGCTGCGAACGACCAGCCCGTACTGGCCCACGGCCACCACGAAGGCGGGGTAGGGGCCGCTGCCGGCCACCCCCTCGAGCCGGTTGCCCACCCGGTAGACCTGGTTCCAGGTCGCGCCGTTGTTCGTCCCCAGGATGGTGTACAGAGACCCCACGGCGATTATCTGGTCGGCGCTCAGCGGGGGGGCCACGCCGGAGAGGGGGTTGAAGACGTAAGGGTCGTCCAACTCGTTCCAGGAGGCGCCGCCGTCCGGGGAGTGGAGCCCCACGCCGTTCTGCCCCACGGCGTAGACGTGCAGGTCCCCGCCCTCCTGGATGACCGAAACGCCGTTCAGGGTCGTGGTGACGCCCGAGGATTGGGAGCTCCAGTCGTCGCCGCCGTTGGTCGTGGCGTAGACGGCGCCCCCGTCGCCCACGGCCCAGGCGTGGTCCGCGCCGTAGACGCACACCGACCGGAGGCCGGGGGACACGTCGAGCACCTGGCCCCAGGAGGAGCCGTTCCAGCGGAAGACGCGCCCGCCGGAGTCCACGGCAAGGCCGAAGCTGGCCGAGTACATGACGATGTCGTAAAACTCGTAGCCGCCGGCGAAGTTCTGGCTCGTCCAGGAGCCGCCGCCGTCGCTCGTCCGGGCGATGTAGGAGCCGCCGCAGGCCCAGCCCGCGGTCTGCGTCACGAAGTCTATCCCCCGCACGTTGGTCATGCTTGGGGGTTGGCTCGTCTGCGTCCAGTCCACGCCGTTGACGGTCTTGACCACCACCCCGGCGCCGCCCGCGAAGGCGTGGGTGCCGTCCACCAGGCTGACGCAGTAAAGGTTGGCGCTGGTGGGAGACGTCTGGAGGTTCCAACTGCCGCCGGAATCGGGGGAGTTGACTATCAGGCCGGAGTCCCCCACGCAGTAAAACCTTGTGCCGTAGCGGTCCACGTCGTTGATGTCGGTGTCGTACCAACCGCGGCGGTAGAACGTGTCCCACCACCAGCCGAGCGCCTGGGCGGAGAGGGCTAGGGCCGAGAGCAGGAGCACGGCGCAAATAAATCGGCGAGACATGACGCCCCTTTACGTGGAATTGAGCCGAGCCGGCCGATCACCGGCCCGGATGACCCAAGAGTAAAAACGCACCCTCGGAATCCTGCGATTCGGGACGGGTGCGCCTTTGTCCGTTACGAAGGCCGTTTTCACTTAAGGTGCAACCCTCCCGCAACACTATAAATATAGGCCTAAATACCCTGAACGTCAAGGCGATATGCCATTTCATTTTCCGTGACCCGGTAGCCCAGGGAGTCGTAGAGGGAGGCGGCGCCGCGGTTGGACGCGCCGACCTGCAGGGAGCTGCCGGCGAACCCGGCCGCGGCGTAGGAGGCGAGGGCGCGCGCGAGGAGCAAACGGCCCAGCCCACGGCCCTGCTGGATGGGGCTGACGGCGAGGCTGACCACGAAACCGAGCTGTTCCGTTTCTTCCTTCTCCTCCACCGTGGAGACGACGAAGCCGACCGTCACCCCGTCCCGCCGCCGGGCCACCAGGTTCCCCGGAGGGAAGGGCCTGCCGAATTTCCCCTCCAGACAGTCCTCGAGCATCGCCTCCGATTCGAAGGGGTCGGCCAGGGCGGGGTGGACGAGGGCGTCGGGCGAGCCGTGGAAGGCCGCGGCCTGGATCAGGGCCAGCACCTGCAGGTCGTCGGGTCGCAGCCGACGGACGGAGTGCCCCTCGATGGCCGGCGGGCGGGAGAGCCCCGCATCCCGGAACAGGAGCACCCTTCGTTCCCGGGGGACGAGGCTCCATCCGGCGCGCTGCATGGCCGGGCCGAGCTCTCCCGCCGGCGGGCTGAGGATCGCCCCCGAGGCCAACGCGCGGTTCTCCCCGTGCACCAGCCGGTTTAGAAGCGTGATGCCGCTATCGGCGTTGTTGTGGCGCCCCGTCATGTAGAGCATGTTCACCCGGAGCCCGTCGCCCTCCCTGGTCCCGCAGGCGAAGCCGACGGTTTCCATGCCGTCGAGCGCCAGGGACCAGCGTTGGTCACCGGTCCCGCTCCAGGCGTCCGAGAGGGTCCTCCGGAGCCCCTCGACGGAGCGCCCCAGCCGCGCGCCGAAGTAGCGCTCCGCCGAATCGAACAGCCCGTCCGGCGGTGGGCCGGAGTAGAGCTCTCTGGGGATGTAAACCAGCATTGTACGGGGTCATTATACCCCGAGACCCTTATTTCGGTTCGCCGCTTCGGTCTCGCGCGATGAAGAAAGCCGAGGGGCGCGCCCTCGGCTCACGACGTCGGTTCGAGGAAACGTCTAGCGGATTCCCGCAAGTTTGGCCGACAGGGTGTTCACGTGGCCGATCTCTTCCCCGATTATCCACTCTATCTTGTCCCGGCCCCACTTCTCCGGCGTGGCCTGTTTCAGGCCCACGTAGAAGGCTATTGAATCGCGTTCCAGGCCGATGGCGTAGCGGAGGACCTTTTCCAGGGACTCCTCCCCGGTAAGCACGTCAGCCGGCTCGACCCGGGTGTCGAAGACGTAGCCGCCGGCCATGGCCTGGAGGTAGAGGACGGCCTGGTTGTCCGGGTCGAAGATCGAGGCCGCCCGGTCCTTCTTCGTCAGCTTCTCCCGCAGCTCGCGGAAGATTTTCCCGTGCTCGTCCTCCATGACGGCCAGGTCGTCGAGCATGTCTTTCGTCGGAGCGTCCTCGAAGCCAAGGGCGGCCTTGCGGTAGAAGGCGGCCCCGTTGCGCTCGATCTGCTCGGCCAGCTCGTAGATCTCGTCGGCGGAAAATCTCGTCATACTCATCGCCCAACCTCGGGTGAAAATCGGTTAAATCTGCGCTACTTCGCCGCGGGCAGGATGCCCAAAAGAATCGGCGCCGGGATGACCCGGGCGCCCATCTCCCTGTCAAGCATCAGAAGCCCCTGGCCGTTGCCCTGGACCAGCTTCGTCTTCTCCACGTTGGCGGTGGCGTTGTCCTCCTCCTCGATCTGCTCGTTGACGAACCAGTCCAGGAGGGGCCGGGTGGCGTGGTCCCGGGTCTCGACGACGGCGTCGTAGATTTTGTAGATGGAATCGGAGATGAAGCGCTCGTGCTTCAGCGACGCCTCGAAGGCCGCCAGCGGGCTTTCCCACTCCACGGGCGGTTTCTCGATGGCTTCCAGGACCACCCGTCCGCCGCGCTCGAGGATGTGTGAGTAAAACTTGAAGGCGTGGATGACCTCCTCCTGCGCCTGGGCGTTCATCCAGTGGGCCATGCCGGGGAGGTTGCCGGCGACGAAGTAGGCGGCGATGGCCTGGTAGAGGTAAGCGGAATAAAGCTCCTTGTTCACCTGCTCGTTCACGAGCTTCTCGACTTTGGGGTTCAGCATCTCGGCGTCTCCTTGAGTGTTAGGGGGCCGGGCGGTGCATCCCGTCACACGTTGATTCGATTGGAGATAGGGGTTTCAAACCTCCCGCCTTGGTCCTCTAGCTTTTCCACAGGCCGTGGACGTTGCAGTACTCGCGGGCCCAAACCTTGGCGTCACCGCAGTAGCAGAAGTGGGCCTTGGGCTCGTCTCCGGGCTTGAGCCACGTGCGCATGACCTTGTCGCCGGCGTGGAGCTCGATCCACTCGATGAAGTGCTCGGGGACCATGGGGTGCAGCGTGCTGCCCACGGTGACGGTGTAGCCGTCGGCGTCCTTTTCGATGACCGGCACGTGCTTCTCGGTCTTGTAGTCGGCCGTCTTCTCCTCCATGAGCTTCATGGGCTGGCCGCAGCAGACCAGCTCCCCCTCGCCGCCGTGGACGATTTCCACGACGTTACCGCACAGCTCGCACTTGTACACCTCGCGTAATTTTCTCATCTCGCGTTCCTTTTCGGTTGAGCGCCGGCGGACCGACGCGCTGTTCCAGTTTTTAGGGGCTACCCCCCGGATTCCAGGAGGTCGTCGTACTCGATCTCGAAGCGCAGCTTATGCTTCGCCTCCTCCTGGGCCAGTGCCAGAAACGTGTTCTTGAGCCCCGCGTCCTCCACCGCCCCGGCGAGGTCGGTGTAGAGGAGGAAGGCCTTTTTTTCCTTGTGCATGGCGACCTGGAGCGCCTCCTGGTAGTCCATCTTGGGCTTAATCTCCGCCTCGACGATGTAGTCGGAGAGCTTCAGGTCCAGTATTTTCTCCCGCGCGGGCAGGAGGGTCTTGCCCGTCTTCACCGCCTCGAGCTTTTTCCGGTGGCCGGCCTCCTCCCGCGCGAAATCCGTGAAAACCTCCCGCATCCAGGGGCGTTTCACCCTCCCGGCGAGATCGGTGTAGAAATCGTGGGACTCGATCTCCCTCTGGATGGCGAAGTCGAGGACCTCGTCGGCGGAAGAGAATCTCTGCACGGCTGCTCCTTCGGATTGGCCCGGCGGGTGTCCGCCGCGGGTAAAAGTAACACTGGGATATTTTACAGGCACGGGGGGGATGGGTCAAATAGGGAAATCACCAGGCCCGGTCGGAAGGTCGTCAAATTCGGAAAAAGTATATCACAAAAATCGAATAATCCCCAAAAATCAGACCTGGCACCCCGGGCAGAAGTACGTGCTCCGCTGCCGTTGAACGATTCTTTCTATCCGGCCGCCGCAGCGCGGGCAGGCCCCGTTCTCCCGCCCGTAAACCCGGAGGTGACGCCGGTGCCCCCCCGGTTGCCCCCGGCCGTCTCTGTAATCGGAGAGGGTCGTCCCGCGGTGCGTAATCGCCTCGGCGAGAACGTGGCGGATCGCACCCAGGAGCTTTCCGCGCTCCTCCGGCGTCAGCCCCGAAACCGGGCGTTCGGGGCGCAGGCCCGCGGCGAAGGGTATCTCCGAGGCGTAGATGTTGCCGATGCCCGCCAGGCGGTCCTGGCGCAGGAGCCAGACCTTCAGCGGTTGCCGGCACCCGGCGATGAGTTCGTCGAGCTTTTCCAGGGTGAGGGAGGTATCCAGCGGTTCGAAGCCTGCGGGCCTCGCGTCGTCCAGCGATTCGAAGAGCCGGACCTCGCCGAGGCGTCGGAGGTCGTGGAAGAGCAGGCGGCCGTTCTCCAGCGTGACGACGGCCCGGAGCCGTTCCCGGCTGAAATCAGCACCTGCGGGCGACCAGGTCAACCGGCCGGTCATCCGGAGGTCGAAGCGCAGGCAGCGGCCGGTTTCCAGTTCCACGGCCAGCCGCTTCCCGACGCGTAAAACACTTTTCACCAAAATCCCCGACAGGCCGGCGGCGTCGAGCGCCAGGCGGGGGTCGAGCACCTCGACACTGACCACCCGCCCGCCCTCGAGAAGGGGGGCGAGCTGGCGGGCGATGGTCTCGACTTCGGGCAGTTCCGGCATGGCGGGGCAACTTTAGCACAGCGCGGGTTTTTAAAAAAGGAGACCCGCGGGTCTCTTCGGTGGTCAATAAACCGGCCCCAGTCTAGCCTATTGCGATGATGTAGGGCGGCCCCTCCGCGGGCCGCCGTTTTCGTCCCTCACCCTAACCCTCTCCCTAAAAGGGATAGGGGACATGCAGCAGCCCTCACCTGCGATTGCGATGACGTAGGGGCGACCCTCTGCGGTCGCCCGCGAATTGCGATGACGTAGGGGCCGACATGCGGTCGGCCCGTTTTTTCATTGGATACCCTCACCCTTTGTCCCTCTCCCACGGGTAGAGGAGGTAATAGCCGCTTTCACGTTCCCAGCCCCGACCCTCACCCTAACCCTCTCCCTAAAAGGGAGAGGGGACATACAGCAGCCCTCACCCGCGATTGCGATGACGTAGGGGCCGACCGACCGGTCGGCTCGCGGGCGACCGTGGACGGTCGCCCCTACGGGGATTCTTTGATATGAACGTAGGGGCGGGTGTCCACACCCGCCCGTTTCAAAAGTAAGCCCTCACCCTTAATCCCCACCCACAGGGAGAGGGAGACCGCTGCATTGAGATGATGTAGGGCGGGGTTTCCTAACCCCGCCGCTGTCACGCTCCCGGCCCCGCCCCTCTCCCTAGCCCGTAGGCGCGCCTCTCCCTAGAAGGGAGAGGGGACATACAGCAGCCCTCACCTGCGATTGCGATGACGTAGGGGCGATCCTCAGCGGTCGCCCGCGAACTGCGATGACGTAGGGCGGGGGTTCCTATCCCCGCCGCGTTTCTTCCAAGGTAGCCCTCACTCCCATCCCCGTCGGCACACCGCTCCCACCGGGAGAGGGGGGCCGCAACGACCCTCACCCAAAACTCTCTCCCTAGCACGAAGACGGGTCTTTTCCTGACAGTGAGAGGGTATTCAGCGGGCCGACCTGAAGGTCGGCCCCTACGAGGGTGATTCGAGGTTTGAAATCATCCGGGACGGTTTTTTTAAAGGGAAACGAGATAGGCGACCAGACGGGTCCGCTCGGCCGAGTCCAGCTTGGCCCCGTAGGAGACCATCTCTTCCAGGACGGCGTCCCAGCCCGCCTCGTCCCGCTTCTCGGCGTACACCTTGTCCAGGCTGTGGCAGGCCGTGCAGCGTTCTTCGAGGAGGGCCCGTTCTCCCGTCGGCGGGGCTTCACCGGCGACCGTTCCCCCGGAGGGAGATTCGGAGCCGTCGGGCGCGGCTTTATCTGCCTCGCCGCCGCAGGCGCTGAAAATTAGGAGGCTAGGAAGAATCATTAGGAAAAGCACAAGAAGGTTCGTTTTCATTTCGTCGCCTCCTGAATTTGAGTATCGCCCAGTTTAGTAATAATCACATCTATTTTAAACACAGTTATACAACCACTGTATCTTACCCTACCCTTAGGTGATGTATCATCTCCATTACAG
>Ga0154624_1001_pt6 | contig 9984 bp, 8 predicted proteins | sample Rifle2008BG13ft_FD_116053 | JGI IMG/M metagenome (GOLD analysis project Ga0154624, IMG submission 116053) | Candidatus Coatesbacteria bacterium RBG_13_66_14 | reverse complement strand
GGGTTTTACGGGGGTAGTCACGTCTTGCGGCGCAGAGCGGCGGGTCACTTCCGCCGAATCTCGATGTAGCCCAGAAAATCAGCCAGCCCGCCGGGCCCGTTCAGGGGGATCCCTATCTCCACCAACCAGCGGCCGTCGGCGAGCTTCTCCCGGGTGAGGATGCTGTAGCCGGGCAACTGGTCGGGTTTAACCGCGTCGGGGACGTAGTCCCCGATGTAGGCCACGGCCAGGGCGAGGGCTTGAACCGTGGCGGCGCGGATGGCCATGAGGCGGCCCCGGGCCGTGAGATCCTCGCCGATGGGCGGCCTTCCCGTGGCCGAGGCGACCAGGAGGTCGCGCTCGAAATCGAAGCCCGAAGCGTCACCGGGGACCACGAGAGAGCCCCAACTGGGCGAATCGGGGCTCCACAGCTCGTCGCGCTCCGAGACGTTCCAGCGGACGCGCTCCAGGTGGACCGATTCATCGGTGACGAAGGGGAGCCCCCCATCTGCGTAGACCAGGAGCCTGACCCTCCAGGAGTCGTCCACCGGGCGCAGGCCGCCGGGGTTGCCGCCGCTGGTGAGGAGGAATTCCGGGGAGGAGGAGAAAAAGCCGTAGCGGTCCGTGGAGACGCTCCAGAGACGCCAGTGGAAATCCAGCCCCCCCGGGGCGCCGAGGATTGCGCCGGGACCCTTGGCGCCGTTGTCGTAGAGGTAAACCGCTATCCCGTCGCCCGGCCTGGGGGACCACCACTCGATGTCCACGGCGAAGCTTTTTCCCCAGGAGGGCAGCTGGACCTCATACTCGGCCCAGGACCCCGTCTGGCCGCCCGTCAGCCACACACCCCCGGCCTCGGCGGAGACCAGCCCCCCGCTTCGCACCAAGCCGTCCGCCGGCACCGTCAGGTTTGAGGCCGCGACGGCGGCGACCAGGACAAGAAACGGTAGCGGCGCGGCTCTCATCTACCGGATCCCCCCCGCCAGCTCGTCCAAGCGGTCGAGCAGGGTCTCGATCCGCTTCTCGGCGCGGCCGAAGGCTTCCCAATTGCGGACGGCGCGGGCGTCGTTGTAGTCCTTCCAGGCGGTGTCGAACTCCAGCGCTAGGTCCCGCAGCCCGCCCAGATCGATCGCGGTGACCGGCCCGGTCTCCACCGTCTCGACCGCGGCTTCCACGCCCTCCTCCACGACGACCGGCCCCTCGGCGGGCGGGGTCGCGGGGCCGAAGAGTTTGTCGAGCGCCCCGTCCAGGGTGTCGGACATGGCTATCTGGTTCCCGTAGGCCACCAGGACGTATTTCAGCTCGGGGATGGCGTCCGCCTCCGCCTGGATGTACACCGGCTCCACGTACATGAGGGAGTTTTCGATGGGGATGATGACGATTCTCCCGAGCCCGACCTGGGATCCCTCACTCCCGAGAAGGGTGCGCTCCTTGGAGAACTCGGGGTTCTGGTTTATCAGGGCGTCTATCTGCTCCGGGCCGTAAATGGTCGCGGTGCGGGGGAAGGTGTAGAGAATCATCTCCCCGTAAACACCGGGGTCGCACCGGGCGCACATCCAGCCCACCATGATTTTCTTCCCCTCGGGCACGAAGGGGGTGACCACGATGAACTCCTCGTGCGCTTCACCGGGCAGGCGCATCGTCATGTAGTAGGCGCTGAACAGCTCGCCGTTCGGGGACTGGCCGGGGATTTCCCACCGGTCGGAGCGTTTGTAGAAGTCCTGGGGATCGCTCATGTGGTACGTGGCGAAGACCAGGCTCTGAATGGCGAAAAGCGCGTTGGGATAGCGGAGGTGGGCCCGGATGTCCTCGGGCATCTCGGAGAAATCCTTGTACATCCCGGGGAAGACCTTGGACCAGGTCTCGATCAGCGGGTCCTCGCCAACGATGTAGAAATCCATGTGGCCGGTGTAGGCGTCCACCACGACCTTGACCGAGTTGCGGATGTAGTTCCCACCGTTGTCCAGCATCGGCTGGGAGTAGGGGAAGCGGCTGGTGATGGTGTAGCAGTCCACGATCCAGTAGATTCCCCCGTTGGTCAACACCGGGTAGGGGTCGGTGTCGGCGTAGAGGTAGGGCGCAACCTCGTCCACCCGCTCCAGGATGTTGCGGCGGATGAGGAGCCGCGTTTCCGAAGTGATGTAGTCGGAGAGGAGCACGTCAAGCGAGCCCAGGTGGATGGCTATGGCCAGCCGGCGCCAGAAGCCGCCCACCGGTATCCCGCCGCCGAGGCTCGCGTCGTAGCTGGTGAGCTGGTTGGTGTTCCCCACGGGGTAATCTATCTCGATGGGCTCCGAGGCCGGGGCGAAGGAGTAGTCCATGTTCCCTTCGCCGAAGTAGATCTGCGGCCGGTCGAGCGCGACCTCCATCCGGTTCTCCAGGGGGATGTCCTTAAGGTAGAAGATGGGCTGGCCGGAGGGGTTCTTGAGGTTCACCGGGTTGGACACGGCGCCGTAGCCGTGGGTGTAAACGAGGTGGCGGTTCTGCCAGGTGTCGGCCTGGGGCGGTAAGCCATCCAGGTTCAGCTCGCGCAGGGAGAGGGTGACCGTGGTCTGCCGCCCGTCGAGGGTGTAGCGGTCTATGTCAATGTCCTCGCCGAACTCGTAGTAGTCCTTGAAGCTCTGAATCTGGTTGTACACCGGCCGCAGGTAGTGCCAGTCCCAGATGCGTATGTTGTCTATGGTGGGCCTGTTCTCCTCGATGTCCGCTCGGGTCAGGAGCGGCCCGACGCCGGCGCCCTCCACCTCCTCTGGAGTGAAAGACGCGCCGCCGATGGAGCCCGCCTGGACTCTCTCGGCCAGGACCTCGCCCGGCTCATCGAGCCCTTGCGATACCGCGAGTACCTCGCCCGACTCGCCGAAGGCCCTCGGCGTGATTCGATCCAGCCCATAGGCGGCCTGGGTCATCTCTATATTGTGCCCGATGTAGGGCTCCTCGACCAAAAGCTCGTTGGGGTTGACCTCCAGCGTCTGCACCGCCCAGGGGACCGCGTAGAGGAGGACAAGGGGCAGCACGATGAAAGAGGCCACGATTATCAGGAGCATCTTGAAGTTGTTGCTCTTCAGCCAGGTCAGGACGAGGACGGCGACGCCGAAGGCCAGGGTCAGCCAGAAAAGCACGTTGTACATGGGCAGGCTGGCGTTCACCTCTGCGTACCCGGCGCCGTAGAACTTGCCGTGGTCCGTGAACAGGATGTCGAACTTGTCCAGGTAGTACCCCCAGGCCTTCAGGGCGAACATGCCGCCGATCATGGCCAGGACGTGGCCCTTGACAAGCGTGTTCGTGCGCAGCTTCCAGCTCTCGAGCCAGATCATCCTCCGGAAGACGTACCAGACCACGATGAGGACCGTCGAGAGGAGCAGGGCGCCGAAGAGGTGGTCGTAGAGCATCCGGTAGAAGGGGAGCCGGAAGACGTAGAAGGAGACGTCGTTGCCGAAGACGGGATCCACCAGGCCGAAGCTGGTGGCGTGGAGGAAACGTTGGAACACCTGCCACTCGCCCCCGGCGGAGATGCCGTTGATGATGGCGAAGGCACCTCCCACGGCGACGAACAGCCAAACTCCCCACTTGCGGAGCTTCTCCCCGAAGGAGGGGAGCATGACCGCCTCCTCGGCGACGACGTGGGGTTTCTGGCGGCTGAAGAGCCAGGCCAGGAGGAGGCTCGTGCCGACGACGATCACGTACAGGCCGAAGACGATGAGCCCGAAGCCCACCGCGGCCCAGATGCGGGTCCAGAAAACATCGCTGAAACCCTCGGAGGTGTACCAGAAGATGTCCACAAAAAAGCCGGAGAGTGCGGCCATGATGATGACGAGACCGACGATGACCGCTATCACGATGAGTATCGTCTTGCGGGAAAGCCAGTTCATAGGAGTGACCCCGGAAGAACCGGGCCGGGCTAAAGGGGCGCCGGGCCCTGGTGGCAGGTAGTTAACACCGTGGACATTGTACCAGAAAAATGCACCACGTCGCCAACTAAACCGAAGGCCCGTTTTCTGCGACGAACAAATGAGCGACTCCGATTGACCGCATATTAATTTGGATTATTGTGTGGAGAGTTTAAACCTATTAATATCCTAGTGTTATAACTCATATAATTAAATAAATTTTTCTCTTGACCGAATATAAATTAATCGGTACAATTCTTACACAATCGCTTTTTAGGGGCCACCAATTCATTTGATACCTTTTGCTATACCATGCCGCTCGAAACACAAGAGAAAGTAATGGCGGAAAGGCTTCATGGGCTGCTCGACGGGGCCAATAGCCGGGGGGTCAGGGAGCTCGTCCTCGAAAGCCATCCCGCCGATCTCGCCGGAGCCTTCATCGTCCTCGACGAGGAGGACCAGGAACGGCTCCAGGAGCTATGGCCCGCCGAAGCCGTGGCGCCCCTGTTGGGAGAAACTGCGGAGCACTTCGCCGCGGATTATTTAAGAGCGTCCCGCCGCGGGTCGCAGCGCGCGCCCCGGCCGGCCTCGACATCTATCCGGGACTCCCGGATGCCGTGCTATCAATATCTCATTCAAGCGTGAGTGTACCGGCGACGTTCGAGAGAGCTTACGTATCCTGAAAAGGACCAGAGGAGACAGGGGGTTTAACCGAGCGAAGCGAGCTATGCGTAGCAAACCGAGCTACGCCCCCGGCGAACCGAGCGAACCGAGCGAAGCGAGCTATGCGAAGCAAACCGAGCTACGCCCCCGGCGAAACCCCTTGCCCCCAACAGACACGAGGTGGACTATGGCCGAGAATAAACCGTCCGCGGAAAATCAGACCTACTCGGTGGAGATAGACCTTTCCGCCCGTTCCGTGAAGGCGACGGGAACGCGCGAATTCATAGACGAGCAGTTCGCGCGCTTCAAGGACATGCTGGCGGTCCAACCGAAGACACGGGCGGCCAAGACGAAGACCCGGGCGGCCAAACCGAAAAAGCGCCGCGGCAGGCCCAAGGCCAAACCGAAAAAAATCAACCTCATCCCCCTCGAGCTGAAGGGCGGCGAAGGCGTAAAGTCGCTCAAGGACTACGTCAAGGGGGCCAAGGTACACTCCAACTACGAGCGCTGCACCCTTTACCTCTACTACCTTCAAAGGATTCTGGGGCGCAAGACGGTGCTGCACGGCGAGATCGGCGAGTGCTTCCGCCACCTCGGCCTGAAGGTCCCGGCCAACATACAGGTCTGCCTCTCCGAGGCGAAGCGTAAGTACAAGTACGTGGACATGCCGGGCAACGGCACGGTGAAGCTCACCCCGACCGGCACGACCCTGGTCGAGAAGAAACTCTTCGCCGAGTAGACTCCTCATGCCAAGGCGGCTAATCGAAACGGCTCGCAGTCGCTACCGCCGCTTCCGTCAGAGGCAGAGCCCGTCCAGCGGGTTGATCACCGATCTCATCCTGGTGATCGTGTTTCTGGCCGTGATGCGCAACCTGGTCGTCGAGAGCTCTTTCGTCCTGTCCGATTCGATGGAGCCCACCCTGAAGCCGGGCGACTGGCTCCTGGTGGACAAGCTCCGTTACGTCTTCGACGGCTCGCCGAACGGCTCGCCGAACGGCTCGCCGAAACGCGGCGACATCGTGGTCTTCAACGCGCCCCTCGAGCCGGGGGACGAGTACGTCAAGCGGGTGGTGGCGATTCCGGGTGACACGGTGCAGATCGAGGGCGGTCGGCTCATCCTCAACGGGACGCCCCTCGAGGAGCCGTATCTCTCCCCGGATTCCAGGACCGGGGCGACCGGCGGGACCGACCCGGACGAAAACCCTTTCGCCGAGCCGGTGCTCATCCCGCCGGGGAAATACCTGGTGCTGGGCGACAACCGCCCCGCATCCAAGGACAGCCGCTCCTGGGGGCTTCTGGACGGGGAGGAGATAATCGGTCGGGCCGACCTGGTCTACTTCTCCTACTCCCTGTCCGTCGAGGAGACGGGGGTGCGTTGGGACCGGATGAACCTTCCCCTGAATTGAGCATCGGCCCGAGTGGTAAACGAGATTGCGCCCCCGCGAAACGAAGCGAAGCTTGTTAAAACCCATTAAAAAAAAGCGGACCACGGCGGTCCGCTTTTTCCATGCACGGTCGGCTACTGCATCTGGGAGATGGTGATGGCCGCCGTCTTGACGATGTCCTCGACGGAGGCGCCACGGGAGAGATCGGAGATGGGCTTGGCAGCGCCCTGAAGGATGGGCCCGATGGCGGCCGCGCCCGCCAGGCGTTGGGTGAGCTTGTACCCGATGTTCCCCGAGTTCAGGTCGGGGAAGACGAGCACGTTGGCCCGTCCCGCCACGGGGGAATCGGGCGCCTTCTTCCGGGCGACATCGGGCACGAGGGCGGCGTCGAGCTGGAGCTCACCGTCCACCACGAGGCCGGGTTCCCTCTTCTTGACAATACCGGTGGCCTCGAGCACCAGGTCCACGTCGGGGCCCGATCCCGAGCCCTTGGTGGAGTAGCTGAGCATGGCCACGATCGGCTCGATGCCGAGAAGCGAGCGCGCGGTTCTCGCGGCGGCCACGGCGATGTCGGCGAGCACCTCGGCGTCGGGGTTCGGAATCACGGCGCAGTCGGAGAAAATCATCACCCCGTCCGCGCCCCAGCGTCCGTCCGGGTGAACCATGAGGAAACTGGAGGAGATGGCGCGGATGCCCGGGGCCATGCCGATGGTCCAGAGCGCCGACCGGATGACGTGCCCGCTGGCGGTGGCGCAGCCGGAAACGCAAGCGTCGGCGTCCCCGGCGCCCACCATGGCCATGCCGAAGACGGTCCGGTCTTTGGCCAGCTTCACCGCCTCGTCGAGGGTCAAACCCTTGTGCTTCCGCCGCTCGTAGATGCCCGTGGCGTATACGCCGACCTTTTCGGCCTTCTCGGGATCCACGATGTCTCCCGGATCCACCTTCACGCCGGCCCGGCCTGCCGCCCGTAGGACGGCCTCTTCGGCACCGACCAGGGTGACCCTCTCGGCGATGCCCCGCGCGCGAACCAGGGCGTAAGCCGCCGGAACCCGTTCGTCGTCGCCCTCGGGAAGAACGAGGTGGGCTTTCTTCTTCCCGGCCCGCTCGATGATCCCCTCGATGACGTCCATGCGCCAGACTCCTCGCTGTTTCGAATTTTTACCTGGCATGACTCGGTTTTCGGGGGCTTATTATACGACCATGATCTCTTTTTAACTATTCTTTTCGCCAGGGGCGCAACTTCGTTCTGCTCGGACGTTGCGGACCGGGGCGGCGTTGACAGGGCCCGGAGACGGTGTCTATAATCTTGCCGTTGTACTCCAGAGCGGGGAACGCATGCACGACGGCAACCCGTACCGCCAGCCGCCTCCCGGACGCCTCGGCAGGCCGCCCGAAAAAATCGGCCTCGTGGTCAACCCGACCAAGCCGGAGGCGTGCGCGGCCGCCGACGTCATCCGGAAGAGGTGCGCCGCCGAGGGCATCCGGCTGGTGGAGCCTTCCCCTCGGCAAGCCGCTCCGGTGAGGGACGCCCCACCCGACCGACTTCTGCGCCAGTTTCCCGGGGCGGGCCGGGTGGATCCCCAGACGGCCGACACCGACCTGGTGATCTCGTTGGGCGGCGACGGGACCATTCTCACCGCGGCGCGCCTCACCGACTACGCCCCCGTCCCCATCCTGGGCGTCAACGTGGGCGGGATGGGCTTTCTGGCTGAAATCACCGTTGATCACCTCGAAAAAGCCCTGGAGGCGCTCCTGGCGAGCCGGTATCTCCTGGACGATCGGCTCGTGCTCGAGGCGGAGGTGGCGTTCTTAGACGGAGAGAGAGTGGTCCTGCGCTGCCTGAACGAGATCGCGGTCCACCGCCCCGCCGTGGCCGGGGTGTGCGAGCTCGACGTGAAGATCGGCGGGCGGTATCTGGGTACCACCCAGGGCGACGGTCTCATCGTCGCCACGCCGACCGGCTCTACGGCCTACTCCCTCTCCTGCGGCGGACCGGTCCTCGCCCCCTGGATCTCGGCCTTCTTACTCACACCCATCAGCCCCCACACCCTCAACTTCCGCCCCGTGGTCCTGGACCGGGACCTCGACCTGGAGGTTTGCATCCGCTCGGCCAACCCGTTGGTCCTCATCGCCGACGGACAGGTGGGCGTCGAGGTGACGCGCGAGGACCGGATCAACCTGCGGCGCGCCGAGCGCACGGTCTCCCTGGTCCGGATAGGCCCCCCCGATTTCTTCGGTGTCCTGCGCGACAAGCTCCTCTGGGGAACGAACCACATCCACGAGAAACGAAGTAACGCCCCTGGCGAATAGAGACCACTAGAATGCTCTCGTACCTGGCTGTCCGCGATCTGGCCACCATCTCGAACCTGGAGGTGGAGCTGGATCGCGGTCTTTGCGCCATCACCGGCGCCACCGGAGCGGGAAAGAGCGTCCTGGTAGGTGCGATCGGGCTGGCCCTGGGGGAACGGGCCAAGGCCGACGCGGTGCGCAGCGGGGCCCAGGCCGCCGAGGTGCAGGCCATCTTCCGCGACGTGAGGCTGACCGGGGAGCTCGCGGAGGAGCTCGGAATCGAGCCGGCGCAGGAGGAGCTCGTCATCCGCCGCCGGGTGGACGCGGGCGGGCGGTCGCGCTGCTGGCTCGGCGGGAACCTCGTCCCCGTCTCCACCCTCGCCGGCCTGGGCGACCTCCTGGTGGACCTCCACGGCCAGCACGAGCACCAGACCCTCCTCCAAGCCCAGGCGCAGCTCGAGCTCCTCGACGCCTTCGATGACCTGGAGGGGCTTCGGGGGAAGGTCACCCACTGCTTCGAGGCGGTGCGGGCGGCCGAGGCGGCCCTGGCCGAGCTCGAGGAGTCGGCCGCGGCCGGCGAAAGGCAGCTCGAGCTCTGGCGCCACGAGCTGAAGGAGATAGACGACGCCGACCTGGACCCGGGCGAGGAGGAGTCGCTCCTCGGGGAGAGACAGCGTCTGCGGGCCGTGGTCGAGCTCTCCCGTCTGGCCCAGGACGCGCTGCAGCTCCTGGGCGAGGGGGAGTCCTCGGCCCTGGACGGCGTTGAGGCCGCGCGCGGCACCCTCAGGGAGCTGGTCAAGCTGGACCCCGAACAGGGACCCCTCGAGGAGGAACTGACTCAGCTCCGCTTCAGCTTGGTGGACATCGTCGAGAGGCTCCGGGTGTACGGCGAGCGGCTCGAGGCCGATCCGGCGCGGCTGGAGGAGATAGAAACCCGTCTGGCGCTACTGGAGCACCTCAAGCGGAAATTCGGGCCGAACCTGACCGGGGTGCTCGAGTACCGGGAGTGGGCGGCGCGGAGGCTCGCCGACCATGAGGACCGCGGGACCGCTCTGGTCCAGCGCAGGGAGATCCTCGAGGGGGCCCGGGAGGAGTACCTCTGGGCGGCGAGGGAAATTTCCCAGAAACGGCGTGAGGCGGTGAACCGGCTGACGCCGCGGGTCAACCAGATATTGAAGCGCCTCGGCTTCCCCGAGGATTCGTTCGCCGTCGAGATGGGCAACCGACCGGGCGACGACGGCTGGTCCGGCGCGCGGGCGACCTCCACTGGTCTCGACTCCGTGGAGTTCCAGCTCGCCGCCAACCCCGGCGAACCGCCGCGCCCCCTGGCCAAAGTGGCCTCGGGCGGCGAAATATCACGCGTGATGCTGGCCCTGAAGGGGGTCACCGGCGAGCGGTACGGCGTCCCCACCATGGTCTTCGACGAGGTGGACGCCGGCATCGGGGGGCACATCGCCGGGGTGGTGGCCGAGCTCCTCCAAGACCTGGGCCGCTCCCGGCAGGTCGTCGTAATCACCCACCTGCCCCAGATCGCCGCCGACGCCGACGCCCACTACCGCGTAAAGAAGGACTCGGCAGAGGGCCGAACCTTCACCGACGTCGAGCGGGTGGAGGGCGAGGAGCGGGTGGGGGAGCTGTCGGCCATGCTGGGGGGCGGGGAGAGCGCCGTGGAGCACGCCCGGGAGCTGCTGAAGAGGTAGTCTCGCAACCAACAGGAAGACAAGGGGTTTAAACGAGCGAAGCGAGTAATGCCCCGGCAAAACCCCTTGTCTCACCCAAGAGAA
>Ga0154624_1118_pt6 | contig 10059 bp, 8 predicted proteins | sample Rifle2008BG13ft_FD_116053 | JGI IMG/M metagenome (GOLD analysis project Ga0154624, IMG submission 116053) | Candidatus Coatesbacteria bacterium RBG_13_66_14 | reverse complement strand
CCGGTCACCCGGACGCCGCCGGGCACGGGCTCCGTCTGCAAGCCCAGGTAGAAGTGCAGGGCGTCCTGGGCCCCCAGGCGCGGCTCGGCGGGGCGCCCGCCCAGAACGACACGCACCGTCAGCTCCGCGTCCCCCCGGAGGATTCCCAGCTCCACCGTCTCCCCGATCCCCCGCGCGAGCACGGCGGTCTGCAGCGCGATGGGGTCGCCGACCGGCTCGCCGTCCAGGGTTTCGAGGAGGTCGCCCCTCGACAGCCCCGCGGTCTCGGCCGGGGAACCGGGTAAAAGGTACCGGACCGCGAGCCCCGCGCCTCCGTCTTCCACGACGGGCACCAGGCCCAGCCACGGCCGCGCGATCCCCCCTCCTTCCTCCAGCCTCTCGACGACCCCGCGGATGAGTTCCGCCGGCACGACCAGGGCCCGGCCCGAATCGGAGAAGGGTCCCGGGCGCGCCATCGCCAGACCCGCCACCCGCCCGTCGGCGTCCACCGCCGGCCCGCCCCAGCAGAACGGCTCCACGGCGGCGACCACGAGGTGTGACCGCTCTATCTGCGTGAAGCCGCTCCTGACGAGCCTGCCCGTGGCCAGTGCCGGGATGTCCACCGGGCCGAGCTCGGGCGACAGGCCGAGGATGTGCAGGGCCGCGTTGGCCTCCAGGCCGTCCTCCAGCGCCCAGGTCACGGGCGGGGGCGGGTCGGCGATTTTCAACAGCGCGACGCCGGTGGGCCCGTCAATCCCCACAACCTCGGCCGGACGCTCCTCGCCGTCGCTGGTGCGCACCCAGACAATGCGCCAGCCGGCGAGGAACTCGGCGCAGGTCACCACGCGGCCCTCGGAGTCCACGACGAAACCGGACCCGGGGTAGCGCGGCGGCGAGACCTCGGTGAGCCCCGGCTTGATGTCGGGCACGCGCCAGTGGAGGTCGGTGTCCACCCGGACGGCGACCACGGCCCCCTTGACCTGCTGGGCCTCCTCGGACAGGCGGGCGCCGCAGGTGGCGCAGTAGAGGTCCCCCGCCGGCGACTCCTCGCCGCAGACGGGGCACTCAACGCTTTCGGCCGTGGCGGCCACGACCGAAAGGCAGACCAGAAGCGCGATCGTCCGGAACGGGGTCATCTACTCCTCGGCGGCCAGCTCGGCGAGCTTGACCACGGTGTCGGCGCGGGCCTGGTCGAGGGCGGTCTCGTCCTGCATCAGCCGGACGACCTCGGCGATCCACGGATCGCGGGAGGCCCGGAAGCGGGCGGCGTTGGCGCGACCGTCCACCCCGCCGATCTGGGCGATTATCTCGGAGCGCGTGTAGAGCCGGAGCTGATCCTGCACCTCGGGCGTGAGCTCGCCCGGGACCCACTCGAAGGGCTTCTCCTGGGCGCCCATGAAGGCCGTGACGAGGCCGACCAGCTCTTCGTCGGACAGGGAGGCGAAGGTCCCCTCCGGGGCTATCTCGTGCTTGAGGCGGTACTCGGTGGCCAGGGCGCGGTGGTAGCCGGACCCGACGAAGTGCGCGGTGAAGCCGGTGTAGATGACCGGCTCCAGGTACACGTCGGGGGCGATGCCCACGCCGTCAATGCAGACGCCGTCGGGGGTGAAGTACCGGGCGACGGTGAGCTTGATGGCCATGTCGTCGGGGGCGCCGGGCTGGAGCTTCGAGAGGTTGAAGATGCTCTGCACCGAGCCCTTGCCGAAGGTGGTGGTGCCGAAAATCAGGGCGCGGTCCCAGGCCCGCAGGGCGCCGGTGACTATCTCCGAGGCCGAGGCCGAGCCGGAATCCACCAACAGGGCCACCGGGACGTCGGTCCGGAAACCGTCACCCGCGGCCCGGTACTCGGTGTGGGTTTCCTCGACGTTGCGGCCCTCGGTGTAGACCACCAGGTCCCCGGGCTTCGAGAAGACCTGGCTCACCTCGATGGCGGCCTCCAGCGTGCCGCCGGGGTTGCTCCGCAGGTCCAGGAGCAACAGGCGCATCCCCCGGTCGGTGAGATCCTGGATGGCCGAGGCGAGCTCCTCGGCGGTGTCGTCCGAAAAATCGCTGATGCGGACGTAGCCGGTGGCGTCGTCCACCATGAAATGGTCCGGGACGCTGTCCACGATTATCTCCTCGCGGACCAGCGGAACCTCCATCACGTCGTCCATGCCGGGGCGGAAGATGGACAGGGTGACCTCGGTCCCCGGTTCGCCGCGCATCCGCTCCACCGCCTCGTTGATGTCCATCTCGTAGGTGCTCTCGCCGTCAATCTCGAGGATTTTGTCGCCGGGCTGGAGGCCCGCCCGCGAGGCCGGCGTGTTGTCGAAGGGCGCCATCACCGTCAGCGTCTTGTCCTCGGTGGTTATCTGCACCTGCATCCCCAGGCCGCCGAACTTGCCCGTGGTCTCCAGCCGCAGGTCGCCGTAGAGGCGCGGGTCCATCAGCATGGAGTGCGGGTCCAGCGTCGCCAGCATCCCCTGGATGGCCCCGTAGATGAGCTCGTCGAAGGGCATCTCCTCCACGTACTCCCGGCTCACGAGCCGCAGGGCCGCGTTGAAGGTGGCCAGGAGCTGGTAGGAGTTGACGTCGCTCCCCTCGGCCATGACGACGTCGCCCGCTCCCGCGATGACCCAGACCGAGAGGCCGAGGAGCACGCCCAAGACCACGGTGGTGAATATTTTCTTGCCCATGTTCGCTCCAGGGTGTGATGGAAGGTGTCCGAAGCGGGTCCCGCCCGCCGTCCGTTATAAGTTTACGCGGCGCCCGCGTACCTAGTTGCGCCCTCAAACAATCCCCCTCTCCCCTCTGGGGAGAGGGCCGGGGTGAGGGGTGGACACCCGCCCCTACGAGTTTGTTTCCGCATCCGCACCGCCCTCGTAGGGGCCGACCGACGGCGCGCCGTTCAGGTCGGCCAGCGGCGGCCCGCAGGGGACTCGTCCCACGGGGCCGCCCTACGATTCGGAACCTATCTCTTCCTGATAATCCCGCCGATGGCGCGGGGCCTTCTTTTGGTGCTCGATTTTTCCCGACTCCGGGTACTCCACCCGCGCCTTATTCTCCATCAAATCCTTCAGCCAGACCACCTGCAGGCGGGGGTAGTCCCGCGAGCCCAGGGTAACGGTCCCCTTGCCCGCGGCGTGCTCGCACATCGGCCTGGACGGCTTGAGCGCGCTAACCAGCACCCCCAAGTCCGCCCCCTCGCGCTCGACGACCTCCGCCAGGTTCCGCACGTCCTTGACGTTGGTCCCGCCGCCCTTGACCTCCACGATGGCCTTGCCGTCTATGACCCGGTCGTCGTCGAGGTAACGGAAAAAGAGGTAGCCGTCAATGCCGGTGTCGGCGCCCTTTCGCCCGCCCTTGTACGGCATGGCGTCCAGCTCGCCCAGGACCCACAGCTCGAACTCGTGCTTGTCGGCCCGGGCCAGCTCCAGCGCCCCGGCGTAGCTCGCCGGAAGGCCGTGGGTTTCGATTTCGATGCCGGGGAAGGCGGCGGTCAGGCGCGTGCGGATGAGGTTGATGGCCAGGTGTGTAATGTCAATCCCGATCCAGCTTCGGCCCAATTCCTCGGCGGCGTGGACGGTGGTGCCGCATCCGCAGAAGGGGTCGAGGACCACGTCGCCCTCGTTGGATGAAGTATTAAGAATCCGCTCCAAGAGAGTAACCGGCTTCTGGGTTGGGTAACCCAATCGTTCTTTTGACCAACCACGTACAAAGCTAATGTCTGTCCAATTAGTTGTGACCGGTGTACCTTTCGATTCATCAAGATATCGTTTATACATTGGCACAGTCCCAGGCTTTGTTTGAATAACTCTACCCTGTCTAATCAATTCATTCATGTTATCTTTTGAATAACGCCAATATCGTGTTACACCCATAACCTCGTATTGAGGATTTCCTTTTGCAGCACCACCTGGTCCAAGCATGTTATCCAATTTGTAACGACGCCCATCTGGATCTTTATAGCGATAAAATTTACGAACATATTCTGGATCAAGGGTTGTATATTGTGAATTCCAAATCCTTTCGTCACTTTTTGAATAAAAAAGAAGACAATCGTTTACTCTACCGTAATGTTTTGCGCCTTGACCTGAATCTCCTTTCGCATCACTTCGTTTCCATATTATTTCGTTCACAAATTGCTTGTATCCGAACACGGCGTCCATCACCAGCTTGAGGTAGTGGCTGGCGGTGGGGTCGCAGTGGAGGTAGATGCTCGCCGTGTCCTTCATCACCCGGCGAATCTCCAACAGCCGATTCGCCATGTGGACGAGATACGCCATCATGTCGTTATCGCCCAAAAACTGCCGCAGGGCGCTCACGAGCTTGGCCAGGTCGCTGTTGCCGTAAGGGTTTTTCAGGATTTCGGCGTACTCGCGCTCGGTCTGGACGGTCCAGTGCCAGGTGTCCTCGAAGGCCCGAATCTGCGCGGCGTCGCCCAACTCCTCCGGGGGTTTGAAGAGGACGTTGTAGGTGGCATTGGAGTTGAAGGGCGGGTCGAGATAGACGAGGTCCACGGAGGCGTCGGGAATCATCCCCCGCATGACGTCGAGGCAGTCACCGTAATAGAGTTTTCTGGTCCGTTCATTCATGTTGGAGATTATAGCACCGATGCGGGCGGACCTGAAGGTCCGCCCCTACGAGTCTATTCCCGATTCCGCGTCGCCCCTACTCCGCCAGGTACGCCAGGGGGTCCACCGCCCGGCCGGCCTTGCGGATCTCGAAGTGCAGCGCCGGCTCGGTGATGGAGCCCGTCGAGCCCACGGTGCCCAGCCGCTGGTTCTCCTCCACCCGCTCCCCCACCCCGACCAGAAGTTCCTGGGCGTGGGCGTAGAGGGTGTGTACGCCGTCGGCGTGCGCGACGACCAGGAGCTTGCCGTAACCCTGGAACCAGTCGGCGTAGATGACCTCGCCGGGAAGGACGCTGACGAAGTAGCGGCCCTCGGGGGCGGCGATGTCTATGCCGTCGGACTTGGTGGTGGTGCCGTAGCGCGGGTCCTCGACGCGGCCGAAGTAGCGGATGATGGTTCCGTCGGTGGGCCAGATGCGCAGCTTGGGGATGTCGGCGGTGTAGACGTCGGAGTCGGGTATCTCGGCCAGGCTCATCTCGCGCCCGGCGCGCTCGCTGGCGTCGGCGGCCACGAGCTGGTCCAGCTTCGACTGCAGGCGGGTCGCCGCCTTCTCTTTTTCCTGGATGACCGCCTCGTAAGCCGAGCGTTCCCGCTGCACCTGTTCCAGGAGGGTCTGTTTCTCGGCGAGGTCGCTCTCGTAGAGGGCCAGCTCCTCCGCGGCCAGCTCCTCGAGGCGCTCGAGGGTCCCCATGGCCACCTCGAGGTCGGCTTTATTGAGCTCCTGCTCGCGCACGGAGACCAGGATTTCGTCGTAGATGGTGCGGTCCTGCTGGGCGAAGGCCTTGAGGAAGAGGAATCGCCGGGCCATGGCGGAGAAGTCCTGGGCGGAGAAGACGAAGCGTGAGCCGCCGTCGCGGCCGATGATGTACAGAAGGGAGAGCCGCCGGCCCAAAAGGTCGCGCCGTTCGTCGGCCTGGCGCTCGAGGCGGTCTATCTCCATCTGGGTGGCGGCGATGGCCTCGGCGGTGGTGCCCTGGGCTTTCTGGAGGCGTCGCTGGTTGGCCCGCCCCTTTTCGGCGCGCTGCTGGAGGAGCTGGAGCTCGCCCAGGATGCCCAGCTCCTGCCGGCGGACCTTCTCCCGCGCCTGGCGCTGGGTCCGCAGGTCGTCCTCGATGGCCGCCAGCTCGGACCGCAGGTCTTCCACCCCGGCCAGCGCCCGGTGGGCGAACAGGGCCGTCCCGGCGAGGACCGTCAGGCCGACGAGCGCCAGGGAAATCACGGGCAGAAGGCGTCCGACCTTCGACATCGGTATTCCTCCGCCCCAAGCCTAGCACCGACGGCCCGGCGCGTCAACCGGGACGCGGTGTGTGGTAAACTAACCCCGGATTCATGAGCCGGAGGGACGCCCCCCTTGGCCAGCTTCGTCTACGCCTTCGTGGCCCTGGTCCTGGGCCTGGTGGTGGGCAGCTTCGCCAACGTGCTCATCTACCGCATCCCGCGCCGCATCTCCATCCTGCGGCCGGGGAGCTTCTGCCCGGATTGCAAGGCGCCGCTGACCGCCAACGAGAAGATCCCGGTGCTGTCGTATCTGACCCTGGGGGGTAAATGCGCCCACTGCGGGAAGCGGATTTCGCCGCGCTACCCCATCATCGAGCTGGTCAACGCCCTGGGCTGGCTGGGGGTCTTCGCCGTGGAGGGGTTCACCTTCCCCGGCGTGGTGGGGTGCATCCTGTTCACGGGCCTTCTGGTGGCGGCGGCGACCGACCTCACCGAGGGGGTCATCCCGAACAAGCTGTGCCTGGGGCTGGGGATATTCGGGCTGGCGGCGAGCTTCTACCCCTTCGGCCTCGAGCCTTTGGAGAGCCTCCTCGGGGCGCTGGTGGGCGGGGGGCTGCTTTTGATTTTCGCCCTCCTGGGGCGGCTGGTGTTCAAGCGGGAGGCCATGGGCGGCGGGGACCTGAAGCTGCTGGCCGCGTCCGGGGCCTTTCTGGGCTGGAAGCTGGTGCTGGTGGCGGCGTTCATCGCCGTGGTCGCGGGGGCGCTCTACGGCGCCGTCTATAAACTGGTCACGAAGAAGGAGACGCTGCCCTTCGGGCCGTTCCTGGCGGCGGGCGTGATGGCGGCCTACCTGGCCGGCGACGCCATCCTGGCGTGGTATCTTTTTCTGTGACGGGCCGTCCCGAAGGTCGGCCCCTAACCTGAACGACCCATGACCCTGCCGTGCGGCAAAGAGGACTGGGAGAAGCTGGAGGAGCGGGAGCTCTCGCGCTACGCCGCCCGGTCGCGCGACGCCCGGCGCCGGGACCTCGCCTACGCGCCCGACCCCCTGCGCACCGAGTTCGCCCGGGACCGCGACCGCATCCTCCACTCGCGCCACTTCCGCCTGTTGATGCACAAGACGCAGGTCATCCCTGGCCCGCCCCACGCCCGCATCACCACCCGCCTGACCCACACCCTGGAGGTGATGCAGGTCGCCCGGAGCCTGGCGCGCAGCTTGCGGCTCAACGAGGACCTCACCGAGGCGGTTTCCCTGGGGCACGATCTGGGCCATTCCCCCTTCGGCCACGCCGGGGAGGACGCCCTGCGGGGGATCATGCGCCGCGCCGGGGCCGGCGGATTCGAGCACAACGAGCACTCCCTGCGCGTGGCGGACGAGTTGGAGGCCCTCGACCTGACGCGGCCCACCCGCCAGGGCATCCTGTGCCACACGCGCTACGATCCGGCCGACTACCCCGGCGGCCGCACGCTGCCTCCCGAGTTTACAGAGCTGGGCTACGCGCCCAAGGGGGAGCCGTTCACCCGGCCGCGGACGCTGGAGGCCCAGGTGGTGGACCTGGCCGACGAAATCGCCTACCTGGCCCACGACACCGAGGACATGCGCCAGGCGGGGCTCTTCGACGCCCGACGGGGCGCGATTCCCGACCGGCTGGAGCTCTTCCTGCGTTCGCCCAAGCGCGAGACGCTGGGGGTGATAATAAAAACCCTCACCCGGCACGCCGCGGGGCAGCTCGACGGGGCCGAGCGCGCGGGGGTCGAGTATCCCGTCATCGGCTATCCCGAGGAGCTGGGCGGGCTCATCGCGGAGTTCAAGGCCTTCTCCCGGGAGCGGTTCTACTCGCACCCCGCCGTCGCCGGGGTCTGCGAAGAGGCCCGGGAGGTGCTGGAGGGGCTCTTCGCCCGCTGGCTGGAGCGGCCGCCGACGGAGGAGCTGGCGGAGAGCCTCGCCGGTGCCGACGGGCCGACGCGCCACCGGCTGCTCCTGGACCGCGTCGTCGAGCTCACCGACCCCGAGGCGCGCCATCTCTTCGAGGGGCAGGGCGCGTAGTCGAACCGCCCGTTTACTGCTAGACTGAATACAAAGTCGGGACGCGCCCGGCGACAATTCGCGCTTTTAAAACGAGGGGGAATGATGAAACGGTTCGTTTTTCCGGTGCTCATCCTGGTCGCCGGTGTGGCCGCGGGAGCCTCGACCCCGACGGAACCCGGCGCGTCCCCACCCGACCCGGAGCCCGCGGAGCTCCTCTACGGGCAGACCTTCGTCTTCGAGGACGCCGTCGTCGGGCTGCCGTACAACTCCAGCTCCCACCGGATCCTCGCCGACGACTTCGAGCTGGACGAGCCGGCCGTCCTGGGCCGGGTGGTCATCTGGGGCATCTTCAACGACCACCAGTACGTGAGCGATTACATGGTCTGGCTCTTCGCCGACTCGGACGGCATGCCCACGGGTAACCCCCTGGACGGCGTCTTCATCGTGGCCGACGACATCACCTTCACCGACACCGGCTACGCCTTCGGCGGAGCCCACATCTGGAAGATAGACATGCCTTTTGACCCGGGCGACGAGTTCACCCTCGACGCCGGAACCCGCTACTGGTTCGCGGTTCAGGCCCAGTACCCCTACACGTGCTACTGGGTCTGCGAGGCGTACGACAGGTTCAGCATGGCGGTCTACTCGGCGAACGACGGCGCGAGCTGGGAGGACACCCACGACGCCTTCGGTTACGACTGCGACGCCTTCATGGAGCTGCACGGCTATTTCAACCCCGAGGTGAAGGAGACGAGCTGGGGGGAGATCAAGGCGTCTTTCTAGGGCCCGTTTCCGCAAGCCGGGCGCGGGAAGGGTCCCCCCTAAAAAAAAACCACATTCCATTTGACTCCGGCTCGCCGAGGTTGTAGAATACGTATGCCCGTTTCAAAAGAGTTCGTAACCTGCCCCCTAACGTCCTAAAAAGGAGGATAGGAATGATGAGGTCTCTTACACTTGTCTTGGTACTAAGCGTGTGCGCGGTCTTCGCCGCGCCCAGCACCGACCTGGGTGGAGTCGTTCCCAGCGGCGCCACGTTCGTGACGCCGGGGCCCAACGGCTTCCTGGATGTGCTCTACCAGACCAAGGCGTTCGACTCGTCCTTCATCAACGGCTACGCCACGTCGCCCAGCTACGGCTGGATCACCGTGGACGACTTCGTCCTCGACGAGGATTCGAACATCGAGAAGATCACCTACTGGGTGATCAACTACCAGGCCATGTCGGGCTACCGGCATCGGTTCTGGGGGCTCTCGGGCCAGAAGCCCGGCACCGAGCTGACCGAAGCCTCCGGCCCCGTCTGCACGCTCACCTCCACCGGCCAGTACGCCTTCGGCTACCTGGTATACAAGGCGGAAGCCGCGATGGACTACGACATCGTCTCCGGGCACTACTTCTCGGGGTCCTACTTCGCCAGCGGCTTCTGGTACATGATGGTCTTCACCAACGCGTACGACTACCTGGCGTGCTTCGACTACGGCGGCGGCGGCTCCGGCCCCTGGTACACCTCTATGGAGATGTGGGGCGAGTCGTCCGACATGTTCCAGATCATCGAGGGCACCGCGGGTGAGCCCGAATACGATCCTCCGTACGTGACGGACATGGACCCGGACGACGGCGAGGTTCAGGTGCCGCTCGACTCGAACATCGTCTTCCACTGCGTGGACGCCGAGCACCCCGTTGACACCGACACCATTGACTACACCGCGACGGACACCAGCCTGAGCACCGGCCGCGTCGTCGGCCTCGGCTCGCCGAACCGTGTCATTGACGGCGACCTGGACATTGACGACGCCGATCCCATGGACGTCGTCTGCACCTTCGATCCCACCGATGACTTCTACGAGGGCGACACCATCACCAACACCGTGGCCGCCGGCTTGGCCGACTCCAAGGGAAACGAGATGGTAGACGACTTCGTCTGGACCTTCGACACCTGGAGTGGCGTTGAGACGACCACCTGGGGCGCCATCAAGGCCGACTTCTAACAACCTGACGGTCAACGAAGCTGGGGGGACCTGCAAAGGTTCCCCCTTTTTATCGGTGAGTGTGTCGTCCCGGCTGACCCACGCCTCTCTCCTGGGGGAACCTGCAAGGGTTCCCCCTTTTCCATCCTCCCTTTGGGGGAAGCGGGCGTATGGGTTGGGGCGGGAGGTGCAGCCACCCCTTCCCCCCTGTGGGGGGAAGGCCGGGAAGGGGGGGGCAGCGGTCCCCTCTCCCTCT
>Ga0154624_1082_pt1 | contig 10255 bp, 10 predicted proteins | sample Rifle2008BG13ft_FD_116053 | JGI IMG/M metagenome (GOLD analysis project Ga0154624, IMG submission 116053) | Candidatus Coatesbacteria bacterium RBG_13_66_14 | reverse complement strand
CCGTCCCAGGATAAGGAGCTAGAAATGACCGTCGAAGAACGGCTGGAGAAGCTGGAGCGGGAGCTGGCCGCCGCGAAGCGCCGCAACCGGCATCTGATAATAGCGGCGGGCCTGACGCTGGGGCTGTTGACCCTGGCCTGGTTTACCACGGGTAGCGCGGGCCCTGTCCTGGCCCAGGAAACCGATAATATCATTCGGGCCAAGGGATTCGTACTAGTTGACGATGAGGGTCGAACCCGCATTGAACTGCGTGTGACCGAATCCGGACCGGGGATATTTGTATGGGATGAAAAAGGTACTTCCCGCGCAGGGCTGGGCCTGGTAGGTGACGAGCCCGTGCTGAGCCTGCGCGACGAGAATGGCAACACACGAGTCGGACTGGCCGCACTCAAGGGTGGACCAGCACTTTCCCTGAGCGACGAAAAAGGCAATCTGCGCACCACATTCAATGTGACCGCGGATGGGGCGGGATTGGTCCTGTTCGACAAGCACGGTGTCAATATCGCCGGGCTGGTCGAGGACAAAGACGGACCTGCGATGGTCCTGTTCGACAAGAACGGCAAGGTCCGCACCTATTTATTCGTGGACAAGGAAGGGCCACAACTGAAAATGTTCGATGAGAACTTCATTTTCCGCACCGCACTAGTCGTGACTAAAAACGGGCCGGTGCTTGGTATGTACGGCAAGAACGGTGACAAACTCATTAGGCTGTTCGAGGCCGAAGACGGACCTGCGCTGGTCCTGTACGACAAGAACGGTGCACCGATCTGGGAAGCACCGTAGAAGGCCCCGCACCGGTGAGGCCCCCCGCCCGGATATGTTAAAATAACAACCAGCGCCGGTTTACGGACCGCGAATAACAAAAAACGGAGCGGCGTTGAAGGGCACCCTCAAGGAAATCACCCTGGCCGACGTCGTCCAGCTTCTGGTGATGAACCGGAAGACGGGCCGCCTTTACCTGGAATCTGACCAACGCCGGGCGTTCTTCGATTTCCTCGCGGGCGCCATCGTCAACGCCGTTTCGGGCGAGCTCGAGGGTGAGCCGGCCTTCTACGACCCCTTCTGCTGGGACTCGGGCGGCTTCGAGTTCAACCCCGACTTCAAGATAGACACCGAGCAGAAACTCGGCCGCAACTGGCAGCAGATGCTCTTCGAGGCCGTCCGCCGCGCCGGGGAATGGGAGGAGCTCCGCCGCAAGGTGGGCAACGGCCTCTCCATCCCCCGCCTCGTGGGCAAGATAGAGCCCACCCTCTACGACCGCGAATCCCCCGAGCGGAAGGTTTTCCTGCTGATTGACGGCCGCCGCAACATCCACACCCTGGCCAACCTCGTCGGCCTGGCCATGCGCCAGGTGCTCCTGGTGCTGGCGAAGTTCCTGGCCGCGGGCGTCATCGCCGTGGACCGCAACCCCGTCTCGGACCGCCTCGAGCGGCTGCTTTCCGGCTACATCGGCCCCTCGGCCCGGAATTTCATCGAGCGGGAGGTGCGGCGCCTGGACGGCGAGATAGAGCTGGCCAACCGCCGCGAGCTCCTGGAGGTCTGCCGGAACGCCGAGGGGTTCGCCCGGGATTACATCTCCCGCGCCGAGTCCAAGGCGCTCCACGACGAGCTGGTGGGGTACGTCAACTCCATCTTCCAGTAGGGGCCGACCGGCCGGTCGGCGCTAAGAACGGGCGGGGTAAAGAGCCCCGCCCTGCTTATATAAAACGCAAATCCGAAATGCTGGGGGCGGGTGTGGACACCCCCTACGTCATCGCAATTGCGGGTGAGGGCTGCAGCGGTCCCCTCTCCCTTCCAGGGAGCGGCGCGCCGACGGGCCGGGGTGAGGGTCGGGGTAGGGTACGGAGAAAACACGGCGGCCCGCAGGGGATTCATCCCACGGGGCCGCCCTACGTCATCGCAACCTGCCTGTCCCCTCTCCTTTTAAGGGAAAGGGTCGCCTATGTACCCGTGAGGGGGGCGAAGCGTCCCCCCTCCCCCCTTTGGGGGCGGTTCGCCGACGGGCTAGGGTGAGGGGCAGAACGCGGCGGCCCACGGTCTCCCTCTCCCCGTGGGAGAGGGACAAAGGGTGAGGGCTACCTTATAAAAAGAGGGCGGACCTAAAGGTCCGCCCCTACGTCATCGCAACCCGAGGGTGAGGGCCACCGTAAACCCCCTCCCCCCTTTGGGGGGAGGGTTGGGGTGAGGGGCAGACGGACCGACTGGTCGGTCGGCCCCTACGTCTTTTCGCCCTCCGGGGGCGATTTGTACTCCTGATTCAGCGCCAAAAGCGACTCGTCCAGCTCCCCCGCCGGGAACCGCGCCCCGGACACGCCCTCCACCAGCTCCGCCCCGCGCCTCTCGAAGGGCAGGCTAACCAACTGGGGCGACCCGCGCCCGCAGAGCCCGGTCAGCGCCAGGCCCGGCGAATGGTCCCCCAGGTGCTCCGAGGCGAAGCACAGACCCCGCTCGGCCGCGTCGGAGGCGTGGACCGCCCCCGCCGAATACGCCCCCGCGGAGAGCTCGTAGGCGGGCTGGGTGTCGGTGAGCGTCGCCGACAGATTGAAGGCCGTCTGCGCGTGCGCGGTGCGGAAGGCCGGGTAGTACGCGAAGACGCGGTGCCGGGAGAGGTCGAACCGCTCCTCGTCGCGCATGCTCTTGCGGACCTTCGGCGGGACCTTGCCGGTGTCCTGGAGGGTGAAGGCCTGGGCGGGCGAGGTCAGCTCGAAGCGCCAGAAGGGCAGCAGCACGACCTTGCCGGCGCCCTCGCCCGCGGGGCCTCCGGGCCGGGCGCGCAGCCACCACCCGCGGTAGACCTGGTTCGCCGAGAGACGGCCGACCCGGCCGTCCGCCAGCTCGAAACCCAGCTCGCACCGCGAGCAGGCGAAGGCCCGGTCGCCGGGCAGCGCCGTAATGTCCCCCCCGCACGCGGGGCAGGTGAGCTTCTTCGTCTTCCACTTTCCGGTGAACATGGCTCTCGCGGCTTTTTTAATGTGTGCTGATAATATAGCCCCGATTCGCGCCCGAGGCAAGTCCCCCGGGGCGGCGGGGCGTTTTTTTTTAACGGCGGCCGCCGAAGGCCGGCGAAATACGAAGCGCCGCGGTTTTAAAAAACCGTCAGGCCGGGGGCTTACCCTGCTTGGAACGCGGGAACAGGCGCGCGACGAAGTACGAAATGCTGCGGTCCCAGGTCCGCTCGGACGCGGCGTCGAAGTAGCACGCCGGCAGCTCCATCCGCTCCCGGTGGTAGTGCAGGCACTCGCAGCAGCGGCCGTGCTTGTCGCAGGAGTAGGTGCAGTTGCAGTGCCCGAGGTTGATCTCGCGGCGGTCGCAGTCCATGGCGTCTCCCCGGCTCGCGCGGTTCCACGGCCCATCTTAGCCGCGCCCGCCGGCCCCGTCAAGGCGGCGATTTGAAATATCCCCCCAAACTTGCTAGAATATAAAAACCGTTACGAGGGGGTCGTCGTGAAGACAATCCTTGCGTCAATGACCGTCATACTCCTCCCCGCCCTGGCCGCCACCGGCACCGAGTGGCGCATCCAGGACGCCGGCTACCAGACCCTCGGCTTCATTGACGAGGACAACCGGATCCTGGACACCGACTACGAGGTCATCGGCTACATCGAGAGCGACCGGGTCAAGGACGAGGATTACAAAATCCTGGCCCGGCTGGAGCAGGGCGAGGAGATTTTGGTGAAGAACATCTCCTACGTCACCCAGTACTACATCGAGCTGGGCGAGGAAGACACCGGCCGCCTCAAGGACAAGCGATTCGGCATCATCGCCTACTTCGACGGCGGGCGCATCACCAACGACGACGACGAGATTCTGGCCTACTACGACCACGACGACCTGGACACCCCCGAGGAGATGGAGGGCATGCCCGGCGAGAACGCGATCCTGTTCCTGCTCTACTTCTCGGACATCTTCGACTAGGCGCCCCTAGCTCTCCCATATAAAAAGGCGGCCCCGGAGCCGCCTTTCGTTATAATGGAAAAATCCTCACCCCCGGTTGCGATGATGTAGGGCGGCCCCGTAGGACGAGTCCTTCGCGGGCCGACCTAAAGGTCGGCCTCTACATCGGCCCTCGTTGACCGCCAACAATTGCAACTCGTAGGGGTGTGTTTACGCATCCGCCCGTCACCCTCTCCACTCCGGCGGTGGATTATCGAGGCCTCGAACAATCACTTCAGGTACATCCCCCGGCCGCGGGTGACCTCGCCGATGCGCCAGAGGGTCTCGCCGGCGGCGGCGAAGGCCCGTTCGTAGTCCGGCCACTTGGGCGCGGCGTCGAAAAAGAGCAGCCCGCCCGAGGTCTGCGGGTCGTGGGCCAGGTGCGCCAGCCGCTCGGGCACCCCCTCCCGGACCGTCACCTCGTCGGCGTAGGCCGCGATGTTCTTGAAGAGCCCGCCGGGCTTGAGCCGCTCGTCCATGGCGGCCAGAACCTCGGGGGAGATGAGGGGCAGGGCGTCCGTGGCGATTTCCAGCCGGACTTGGGAGTTGCGGGCCACCTCGAGGGCGTGCCCCACAAGGCCGAACCCGGTGACGTCGGTTACGGCGCGGGGCTCCAAGGATCGCATGATTTTCGCCGAGTAGCGGTTCAGCCGGGAGGCGACGGCCACCAGTTTTTTCAGGCCTTCGGGGGAGAGGTCGTCCGCCTTCTGCGCCGTGGCCAGAATCCCGGAGCCCAAGGGCTTCGTGAGCGCGATGAAGTCGCCCGGCTGTGCGCCCTTGTTCTGCCAGAGATCCTCCTCGCGGCAGATGGCGAACACCGCCAGGCCGTACTTGAACTCCACGTCGGTGACCGTGTGGCCGCCCAGGAGCAGGGCCCCGGCCTCGTCCATCTTCTCCTGCCCGCCCCGGAGGACCTCGATCAGATACTCCAGCGGGAAGTCCCGGTCCGGGTAGCAGGCGATGTTGAGCGCCCCCAGGGGCTCGGCGCCCATGGCGTAGATGTCGGAGAGGGCGTTGGCGGCGGCGATGCGGCCGTAGTCCGCCGGGTCGTCCACCACGGGGGTGAAGAAGTCCGTGGTGGCCAAAAGGACCCGACCGTCGCCCAACCGCACCGCGCCGGCGTCGTCGGCGTGGTGGATGGGCGAGAGCAGCCGCTTGTCGGTGACGGGGGGCAGGGCGTCCAGCACCTGCCGCAGGGCCGCGGGGCCCAGCTTACCCGCTCACCCCGAGCAGCGGACGCTGGCCGTCAGCCGCTTGAGCTCTTTGCGCTGATCACGGTCGTCGGGCATTGACCTCCTCACGGTCCCGCCAAGAATATGAAATCCGGCCCCGGCAGTCAACCGGAGCCGGGAAAAACGGCCGCCCCGCATTCGCAACCCGCATGGCGCGGGCAGCCGCATATCCCCTCTCCCCTCTGGGGAGAGGGCTAGGGTGAGGGGTGCGATGAATCCTCTCCCCCCTCTGGGGGGAGGATTGAGGAGGGGGGCGGGGCCGCCCTACGTCATCACAACCGAGAGTGAGGGGTGAAAACGGCGGGGACTAAAGTCCCCGCCCTACATTTTGGAAGCCGAGGCGAAGGACATTGAGCCTTATTCCCCCGTCGGGTCCAGGCGGTACATGCAGCCGTCGTCCGCGCCGACGAAAATCATGTCCCCGAAATTCGCGGGGGACGCCTGGATGGGCGAGTCGCCGACCTCGAAACGCCAGTCCTGGACCCCGTCGTCCACCTGGAACAGCCGCCCGTCGTGGTTGCCGAAGACGACGGCGTAGACCGCCCCGTAGCCGTCGGGCGCGCCGGTGACCGCCGCCCCGGAATCGAACTCGGACAGGAAAGCCCCGTCCAGGTCCACGCACACCACGAGGCCGTCGTCCGTGCCGACGAAAACCGCGTCCGCCCCGTACCTCGGGCACGCCGCGCCTTGGATGGGCGAGCCCGCGTCGTAGCGCCAGACGAGCGCGCCGTCCTCGGGATTGAGCGAGTAGAGGAAACCGTCCCCGGAGCCGACGATAATCCGGTCCATGAGCTTGAGCATCGGGGCGGTCACCGGCCCGCCGGTGGCGTAGCTCCAGACTTCCGCGCCCGTGGCCGCGTCCAGGGCGTACACGCAGCCGTCGTCGCAGCCGAAGTAAACCCGCTCGGCGTCCACCCAGGGGTCCGACTCCACCCCGGCGGGGACCTGCGCCGTCCACACGTCCGCCCCGTCGCCGGCCTGAACGCAGTGGACGTTACCCGCGGTGTCGGCGAAGTAGACTAGACCGGTGGTCGAATAACAGGGCGTCGTCCGCACCGGGTCGCCCGCGTCGTAGAACCACCTCGCCACGCCGGTCCAGGTGTCCACGCAGAAGACACGCCCGGAATCGGAGCCGAAGTAGACGTAACTGACGATGAAGTTCTCCACGTCGGAGCGGACCGGGCCCCCGGTGGGGAAGGCCCACTCCAGACTCCCGTCCTCCTCGTCCAGGCAGTACACCGTCCCGTCGTCGGAGCCGAAGAAGATGTAGCCGCCGATGCGCATCGGCGTGGTGCGGATCGCCCCCTCGGTCTGGTACGTCCAGACGACCTCCAGCGGGTCCTCGCCGTCCGGCCCCGGTCCGTCGTCGCAGCCCGCCAGGAACAGGAGAAACGCAAGATGGAGGAATACGATTGGATAACGCATGCTAACCACCGCCCGCGTTACTTGCCCGGAACACCCGTACCACAAGGTTAAACACTAGAGGCGCTTCCTCGACGCATATCCATTATACTCCCCCCGCTGTTTATTTCAATAATTAATCGAGCGTCCGCGGAGCGCAACTGACAAGCAGGTTTGGGCCGAGGTGAGGGCTGAAAACGGCTTCCTCCCCCCTCTGGGGGGAAGCGCGCTTACGGGCCAGGGTGAGGGGTGCAGCTAAAAAGCGGCGGGGATTAAAGTCCCCGCCCTACTACATTTGGGTCAATCGGAGGATTACCGCGCGACGACCACCCGCCGGGTGAGCGTCCCGGAATCGGTCGCCAGACGGACGAGGTACACACCCGGCGGGGGCGTCGAGGTCTCCCAAGAAATATCGTGCCGCCCGGCGGTCGTCTCCCCGTCGAAAACCGTCGCCACCCGCCGGCCCGAGAGGTCGTATAGCGATATAGTTATACGGCCGTCCTTAGGCAGCGTGTAATCCACCGTGAATGAGCCGCTCGACGGATTGGGGTAGATGGACAGGGCCAATTCTCCCGAAACTCCGGGGAACGTCACCGCCTCCGACGGCCCGAAGCGGCTCACCGTCCCGTCCGCGTAAACCGTCTCCAGCCAATAGCGATACTCGACTCCCGCGTCCACTCTCGTATCCAGCCAGCGCAGAGCCTCTCCCGGCAACGATCCGGAAACATTAAGCGGCTCTCCATCCCCCGCCGACCGCAGGACGCGCAGGCCCGCAGGTATTTCACCGGTGATGGCCCAATTTACCAGCACGCCCCCGTCGCCGACATTCGCAAAAACCTCCGCCCCCTCCACCCCCGGCCCGCCTTCCCAGTGGGCGTATTTCAGGGAAGTGTTACTCTCGTCGTAATACGAGATGTGAGGGTTGCCGGAGGTATCCACCTTCAGGGAGGTGTACATGCCCACGTCTCCCATCGAATCCACGGTGCATATCTGCCAGGAGCTGCCGTTCCAGTGTGCATATTTAAGGGCGCCATTGGTTTTATCGTAATACGAGATGTGGGTATTGTCGGAGGAGTCTACCACCAGAGAGGTGTACATGCCGACGTCTCCGTTTGAGTCCACGGTCTCTTTACACCAGATGTCGCCGTTCCAGCGGACGTATTTAAGGTCTTTACTGGTGTCGTTGAAGTACGATATATGGGGGTGATCCAAAGAGTCCAACGCCAGTGAGGTGTAAAGGCCCACGTCTCCCGACGTGTCCACAGTCTGGATCTGCCAGGTGCTACCATTCCAGTGGGCGTATTTAAGAGCAGAGTTGGAGAAATCGTAATACGAGATGCAGGGATGACCGGAGGAATCCAGCGCCAGGGAGGTAAACCAGCCTACGCTTCCCGCTGAATCCACGGTCTGGATCTGCCAAGAGCTGCCGTTCCAGCGAGCATATTTAAGAGTAATGTCGCCTTGATACGAGATGTGGGGTCGGCCGGAGGAATCCAGCGCCAGGGAGCTGTACGCGCCACGTCCCGTCGGGTCCACAAACTCGTTATACCAAGAGCTACCGTTCCAGTGGGCATATTTCAGATTATTGCCGGTGTGGTTGTAATACGAGATATGGGGGTGGTCGGAGGAGTCTAATGCTAGGGAAGTGTATTCGCCCACCCAATTAACCGACTCCACGGTTTCTATCTGCCATTCGTCGCCGTCCCATCGGGCGTATTTAAGGTCATAGTTGGTCTTGTCATAATATGAGATATGGGGAAGACCGGCGTCATCCAGCGCCAGGGAGGTGTACTCGCCTACATCCCCCTCCGAGTCCACCGTCTCGATGTGCCACTCGCCGGCCAAGGTTGTGACGACCAACGTCAGCGCGAGAAGGACGCAGTGTATGGTTTTCATCGCTACCTCGCTTTAACGTTAAATGAGGATTACTTACCATTTACTTTCTCTGTTTTCATTATATAGTAAATATCTGTTTGAGTGTTAACCATGTCATAGGCAACAAGTAAGTGAAGCTCATCGTCGTATAAAGATGCGCCTATTTCAATCCTCGAGTTTATTTCACAAGGATAAGTAACAGTAGCAACTTCTTCTTTTTCCCAGTGGTTAGTTACACTAGGTGGCGTACCAGATTTCTTGCACGTTTCCATGCTCTCTAGTATAAACAACATGTGATGTCCTATCATCTCCATAATACGCTTCCTCTGCATCTAAATATCTGCCGAGAAGTGCAGGTGGACTAGGCGGATAAGGCGGAACAGCTGCATTGTCTACGTCAATGACGTCGTAAGCAAAAGAAGCAAGCGACAAAACAGCCAGGCAAAGCAAGAGCGTCTTCATGGTAATCTCCTTTATCTGCTAGTATTTTAACGTTAATGAGTTTAGCAGTTTTTGTCAATTATTTTATCAAGGTTTTATTAAGTAATGACATATTACATGGTTATGCGGGACGGACGCCGCCCCGGCTTGACAAACCGCGACCCGGGGTGGTTTACTCGACTTCTACAGAAAAGCGTGAAAGGCGGTCCCCATGCGCCCGACGGCGGTCATTTACCTGCTCGTTTCGTTATTCCTCTCCTTCGGCCTCCTCTTCTGCACGACCCCCGCCGACGGGGACGGTGATGGCGACGGAGACGGCGACGGGGACGACGATCTCCCGCGCCTGGTCTGGACCTTCGCCACCGGCGGCGCCGTGGTAGCCCGACCGGCGGTTTACGAAGGGAACGTCTTCGTCGGCAGCCGGGACGGCAACCTCTACTGCCTCGCCGCCGATGACGGCGCGGAGGTCTGGCGCTTCGCCGCTGACGGCCCGGTGCTGGAAAGCGCCGCCCTGGACCCAGAGGGCTTCGTTTTCGTCAACAGCCACACCGACGACGGCCAGGAATCCTCGAAAACCCTCTTCGCCCTGGACTCGGCCGACGGGACCGAAGAGTGGCGCAAGGACCTCTCGGGCGTCCTGACCACCGGCCCCACATGTTTTATTGATTATGTGTTCGCCGACGGCCGCTACGCCCCCTCCAACACCAACGACCTCTACTGCCTCGATGAGACCGACGGCTCAACGGTCTGGCGCTACCCGTCCGACCTCTTCATGACCAGCACCGCATCGGCGGGTAACGGCATCTATTTCGCGGAGTACAACGACGGCAACTTCGTCGTCCGCCTGAACCCCGACGACGGCGCGGTCGTCTGGCGTACGCCGGCGACGAACTACATCCACCGCCGCCCGACGGTGGGCGGGGGATTCGTCTTCACCGCCGACGGCTACGGCGTCCTGGCCGCCCGGAACGCCGACGACGGCGCCGTGGCCTGGGAGTACGCCTCGGGCAAGGATTTCCCCACTGACCCCGTGACCGACGGGACCTACGTGGTCTTCGCCGCCGACGACACGGTTTACTGCCTGGACGCGGCCTCGGGGGCCGAGGTGTGGGTCCGGACCTACGACGGGGCGGAGATATCCGGCGTGGCGATCGCCGAGGGGAACGTCTTCTTCGGTCGGGGGAACACCGTGAGCTGCCTCGCCGCCGCCGACGCCACCGTAATTTGGGAATACGACGTTCCGGGCATCGTGGAGGACGGCGTCCCCGCCGTGTTAGAGGGCTTCGTGTACGTGGGCGATTTTTCGGGGAACGTGTACTGCCTGCGCTCCGGCCCCGACGAGGAGTAGGTCGGGGGTTCTATCCCCGCCGCGG
>Ga0154624_1131_pt3 | contig 10368 bp, 11 predicted proteins | sample Rifle2008BG13ft_FD_116053 | JGI IMG/M metagenome (GOLD analysis project Ga0154624, IMG submission 116053) | Candidatus Coatesbacteria bacterium RBG_13_66_14 | reverse complement strand
ATCGGCATCGGCGAGCCGCCCGAGGAAATTTACGGCAAGACGATGAGCATCCCGGACGGGCTGATCGTCAAGTATTTCACCCTGGCCACGGACGTGGAGCCGTCGGAGATCCGGAAATTGGAGGAGGGGATGGCGTCGGGCGGGCTGAACCCGCGGGACGCCAAGGCGCGGCTGGCGCGTGAGATTGTGGCGCTCTACCACGGCGCCGCCGCCGCCAAAGTGGCCGAGGAGCACTTCGAAAAAATCTTCCGCCAAAAAGAGGTCCCCGACGAGGTCGAGGAGTTCTTCGTCACCGATGGGAACAACTGGATATGCGCGGTGATAAAGGACGCCGGCCTGACCAAGAGCAATGGCGAGGCGAGGCGGCTGATCGAGCAGGGCGGGGTGAAGCTGGGCGGGGAGAAGGTGGCGAACGTCGATTTGAAGCTGAACGGGCGGGACCACGAAGGCGTCATACTACAGGTGGGCAAAAGGAATTTCAGATGCTTGCGGTTTCACGCAATGTACGATTGACGAGACGCCATTCGATTAAATGTAGGGCGGGGACTTTAATCCCCGCCGCTTCCGCTCGCGGCAAAACCCATTCGTAACACGAATAATTTTCGTCGCGGTAACGGGGTCCAGCGCCCCGCGCTGGTGTGGTAAAATGCGGGGGTAATTCTTTTTCCGACCCGACCACGCCCCGCGGATGGAGGTCCGATGAAACGTCTCCTCATCACCGCCCTCGTTCTGTGCGCGGTCGCCGCCGCCCAGGCCGACGACGAGTTCTTCGACGAGCGCTACATCCAGATCGGCGCCGGCGTCGCCATGTTCCCCACCAAGACCTGCGTCGTCCTTACCGAGTACGACTACCGCGAGATACCGAGCTACGAGTTTCTGGACCACCAGGTCCTCGGGATCTCGTTCAAGATCCTGTTTCCCATCCGGGAGTGGGTCAAGCTGGGCGCCCAGGTCAATTACGCCGTCCTCGACTACCCCTACGACGACCCGGGGAAAATGTCGAGCGAGTTCGACCTCCACGTCATGGCCACGCTGCTGTCGCTCCAGATGCCCTTCTCGCTCTACTACAACGACTGGCTGGACCTGATGCTCATCCCGCAGCTCTTCTACTACGGGGCGGGGCAGGAGCCGCAGAACATGGTCCCCGGCCTGGAGGGCTACAACGAACTCGTCACCCGCACCTCGATTGAATGGGAAGGGGTGGGCATCGGGGGTTCCCTGGCGGCGGACGTCTACTTCGGCGACCTCTTCCTGCACCTCGAGGGCGGTTGGCTCCAGGGCGGGGTGGACGTGGAACGCATGCTCTGGAAGGCCGAGACGGACACGGAGCCGGCGGTCTACCTGGACCCCTCCTCGGAGATGGGCAACGTCTTCTTCTCCGCGGGCGTCGGCTACTTCCTCTAGGCGCCGACGGAGCGCCGCTGCGCTGGACCACCTAAAAAGAAAGAGCCGCCACGCTCAAGGGCGCGGCGGCTTTTTCACGAAGCCGACCCGACCGCCCCTGAAAAAAGGCTTGACAGGAAAATTTCCGCTGTTAGAATCACGGAAATTTTAGCGCGGCAAGGCCGACACGAGAAGGGGCGCGCCTGTCCCCGAAAGATAAAATACGGCTTCCCGGTAAAGGTCCGACCGGCCCGGGTTCCACCGCTCTCGAGGGGGATTTTTCCCCCTTTTTTTTACGCCTCCCGGTCGGGCCGCCCGAAAAAAAAGCCCGGCGGGCCCGGTTTTCTCCACGCTCGCGGGGGGTCTTCCCCCCCTTTTTTTAAAACCCCAGGGAAAGGGAGGACGAGATGCAGGACGCGAAACGGTTCCACGACGCCACGACGAGGCTCAGGAAATTTTTCGCCGAAAGAGGCTTCATCGAGGTCCCCGTGCAGTCGCGGCTGTCCATCCTGGCCGCCTGCGAGGACCCCTACACGGTGAGTATGTTCACCTTCGCCGGTGAGAAGTGGCCCCTGCCGCAAACGGGGCAGATGTGGCTGGAGCGGGAGCTTCTGACCCACCCCTCCTGGCCCGGCGTCTTCTGCGCGAGCACGTCGTACCGCAACGAGCCCCACCCAATCCCCGGCCGGCACGATCTGGTCTTTCCCATGTTCGAGTTCGAGGCCCGGGGGGACGTGGGCGACCTGGTGGCCCTGGAAGAGGAGCTGCTCCGCGACCTGGGCATGGATGCGCCCCGCGTCATGGAGTACGACGCGGTGTGCGGGAGGTACGGCTCGGCGGCCGTCGGGGCGCGCGAGGAGAAGCTGCTGGAACGGGACTACGGCCGTCCCGTCATCCTGACCCGGTTCCCCTTCCGGTCGCACCCGTTCTGGAACATGAAGGAGATCGGGGACCGGCTCTTCAACAAGGTGGACGTCATCCTCCACGGGATGGAGACCATCGGCAGCGCGGAGAGGAGCTGCGACCCCGAGGGGATGCGGGCCAATTTCCACGCCGTCAGCCACGGGAAGTACGCATTGAAGCTCTTCGAGCTGTTCGGGGAGGGGCGGGTGACGGGGGAGCTGGACGCCTACCTGGCGCTGGAGATGTACCCGCGGTTCGGCGGCGGGATCGGGCTGACGCGGCTCACCCGGGCGCTGGGGCTGGAGGAGGGTAAAGGGGCGCCGGCGCTGAAGGCGGCCGAGTGCGGTTGAGGGGAGTCTCCGCCGGTGGGTGACGCGACCGACATCTGATATCGCTTAAAAAAACGCCCCTCGGGGCGTTTATTTCAAGGTGCATGGACTACGCTTATCCATCGTGCAGTATTCCGCGCAGATACTCGATTATTTTGGGTACTTCCGAATTGAGGGTATCCCAGACTATATCTATATCAACAACGTCGTACTCGTGAATGAGAACATCCCGCATTCCAGCCATCGCCGCCCAGTCCAGAGCCGGGTGATTTTTCTTCAGCTCGACCGAAAGTCTCTTCGCTGCCTCGCCGATGATTTCAAAGCGACGTACAACGGCATCCTGAATCATTTTATCGGCCTCGATGTCCGCTTTAACTCTTCCCCGAGTGTAATCCAGGATGCGCTCCGCGGCTTCGAGGATATCCCCCAGGGAAGTCCTGTCACGCTTTTTCATATATCGTCCTCGCCGTGCTGAGAATCTCCTCCCTGCGCAACGCGTTGCCGCTGTTCTTCAGGCCTCTCTTGCTGATTAAATCTATTCTCCTGTCAAAAAGCCGACCCAATTCGCCACGGATGTTGACGAAATCCAGGAGCGTTATTTGGGCTCCGGCCTCGAACTCCACCAGGAGGTCCAAGTCGCTCTCGGGACCCGATTCCCCCCGTAATACCGACCCGAAAAGGGAAAGCCGCTGAATCCCCCACCGCCCGCACAGACGGCGAAGCTCTTCCTCGGGTACGTTCAGCATGATTCCTCCTACTCCGCCCAGATTACCGTGTCGCCCAGAGAAAGGTACCCGAAGACCTCCTCGACGTCGGAGTTCAGGGACCGGACGCAGCCGTGGCTCACGGCGGTGCCTATCAGGTCGGGCTCGTTGGTCCCGTGCATGCCGTAGGTGGGGAGGTCTATGCCTATCCAGCGCGATCCGAGGCCGTTCTCCGGGTCGTCGGGCGGGTAGCTCCGGCCCTCCCAGCTCCAGGTGGGGTCCTCTTTGAGGCGGACGATTTCGTACACGCCGGGGGGCGTGGGCGACGACGGACCGCCGACCGCCACCGGCCAGGTCTTCACCGCCGCGCCGTCCACGAAGAGGGTGGCCCGGCACTCCGAGATGTCCACGTAAACGACGGTGCCCTCGGCGTAACCCATTTCGGCCAGCTCGTCGGGGGAGACGACGGGCGGCTCGCCGCCGGGCCGGGGCGCCAGCGACTCCAGGTCGTAGTCGGAGCCGAAGCGCAGGACGACCGCCGCCTCCTGGGCGCCCGGGGGGACCGCGACCAGCCGGTCCTCACCCAGGGAAAAGAGGAGCGCCAGGTCCCGGGCGACGGCGCCGTAGGCCGGCTCATAGAGGACCAGGGTCCGCTCGGGGACACCGTCCGCGGGCAGGGTGATGCGCCAGCCGCGGGCGGCGGTGTCGTTGGCCAGGGTGGAGAGTCCGGCCTCCAGGGCGGCGTCGGACCCGCCTTCGGCGCGTTCCACCAGGAGGAGAAGCCGCGGCGGCGCCAGGGGCGGCGCGCCCCCGGGGTCGGAACCGCCGCAGGCCGTCACGCCCGCGAGGAAGAGGAGCGCCAGAATGGTGCGAACGACCGATTTCAAGCTGTCCCCCGGTTGGTTGTGTCCACTATTGTACCAAACGGGGCGCCCCTTGACCCGAGACGAATCTCGCAGCAGGAAGTAATCCGGCCTATCCGACATCTAGCTCTTGCGGACGCGGGGGCCGACCTAGGTCTGCCTGAGGGCTGATCGGATTCGAATTGTGCAAAACAGGGCGGAGGCTCGAGTACCCCGCCCTGTTTATTATAAGGCAGCCCCCCGTAGGCGACGCTCCAGCGGGGAGAGAGAGACTGCATCGGGCCGTGCATAACCGGTCGCGGCGAGATAAGGGCCGACCTTGTGGTCGACCCGCGCGCCGGTTCCCGGTTACTTCAAGGGGCAGGCCGAATTATGCCCCGGCCTTGCGGAAGAGGATGTATATGTTTTCCCCGTCAATGGCCACGGAGACGGGAACGCCTCCGGGAACGGAGGTCATCCATTCGCCCCAGTGGCCGCCATCGGTGTTCCACTGCTTGACGAGGAAGCTGCCGTCGGCGCCGTCCTGGTAGGCGAAGAGGATGTAGATCTTGCTGTTGCCGGCAGTGATGCCGACGGGAACCCCGCCCGCGCCGGCATTCTTCCATTCGTCCCAACCGCCGCCGTCGGACCCCCACTGCTTGACCAAGAACTTCCCGTCGGTGGCGCCGGAGGCGAAGGTGATCAGGATATTGCCGTGGTCCACGTCAATGGCGGTAGCGGTGCCGCCGGGGATGGAGGTATTCCACTCGCCCCAGCCGCCGCCGTCGGCATTCCAGAGTTTCACCAGGAAGCTCTCACCGGCCAGCGCCACCACGGCCAACAGCAGGACACACAAACCGATGCGCTTCATTGCCCCTCCCGTTGTTATTGGAAACGAACGGAGCGTGATTATAGCATACACCGGATCGCACTAAGGGAAGGAATATCCACCGTCGGCGATGGGCGACGGCGGTAAGTCGATCCGTTCGCCATGCCGCGGGAAGGGAACAGTCGCCCGCTTTACATTAAAAAAGGCGCGGTGAGGCGCCTCTATACTGGTCGAAGTGACTGACCCACCTTTCAGCCGGGCGGGTCAGGCGTCCCCCAGGGCGGTGCCGAGGAATTCGCGGAAGCGCTCGTTGGCCCGCCGGATCGCGTTGGAGTGCACCGAGAGGATCGCCCGGTAGACCTTGTGGGCCGAGGCGGGGTTGGCCATCATCGCCGCCCAGAAGTCGCTCTTCTCGATGATGACGCACTCGGTGTCCTCCACGGCCTCCACGGAGGCGGAGCGCTTGCCGCCGTCGAAGAGGGAGATCTCGCCGAAGAAGAAGTACTGCCCGAGCTCGGCGAGCTGCGAGCGCTGGCCCTGTTCGTCGAGGGCCTTTTTTATCGAAACCCGGCCGGTTTTGATTACGTAGAGCGGGCCGCCCTCGTCCCCCTCGTCGAAGATGGCGCGCCCCTTGGGGAACCTCTCCACCCGGGCGCTGCGGGCCAGGATCTCCAGCTCGCCCTCATCCAGGGTGTAGAAGAGGTACGTTTTCTTGAGCACGTCCGTGATTTCCACTCCCACCTCCAACGCCGGTCCCCGTTAAGCGGTGTGCCCGGATACCCGTTCGCCCGAATCGCGCCCCGGGGCGGTCGGCCGGACCGCTTCGGCCGCCGCGGGTCACGAGAAACGCAACCTCCCCACTCGACAACGCGAATCGCGGGGGCGACGGCTCGACCGTTGCGCCGGCCGTCACCCGGAACGAAAAGCACGGCCCGTCTGCCCGCCCCCTTGAAACACGGGGTTGACGGCTCGACCATCGCGGTAGCCACCGCCGGTCACGGGATACACGGCCTCCCCACCCGCCACCCCCGGCCTAGCCCAGGATGCTCCGGCCGCCCTCGTCGGCCAGGACGGCGGTCCAGAACCGCTCCCGCTCCCGCGGCGCCGCGTCCTCGATGATGTGGGTGATGAACTCGTCCATGCGCAGCTCGTTGACCAGGTTGCGGTGGCGGGGGAAGTAGTTGACGGCGATGTCCCGGAGGATCTTGGCCAGCTCGGCGCCCTCGATGAAGACGCTCACCGCCTTGTAGTAGCGCTCCAGGAGCTCGCCGAGGATTTTCAGGGCGTCGGCCCCCCGCTCGAACTGGCGGCGGAGCAGGTGCAGCGACTGGACGCTCCCGCCCAGCTCCAGGTGCTCGAGCTGGGGGTTGTCCACGATGGCCTCGGAGAGGGTCTTTCCGAACATCCGTTCGGCGCCGTTGGTCGTGAGGCGCGTCTTGCCCAGGGCGAGCACGAACTCGTCTATGACGTGCACCAGCACCCGTACCACCTCGAGGGTCCGCACCAGTCGGATGGTGTCCGCCACGACCAGGCCGAAGAGGACCTGGAGGGTGAACCGCTCGGGCAGGGGGGAGGCCTTGACGATGTCGGTGATGGTCCGGTCGTCGTCTATGAGCGCGGCGATCTTCATCTCGTCGTCGGTCAGCTCGGCGATGGGGATGGAGGCCACCTGCGGGATGGCGTGCGGCGAGAGGAGCACCCACTGCATGGCCCGGGGGTCGGCGGTCTCCAGGGACCGGTTCATGAGCCAGCGGAAGGTGGTCATCTCGGGGCTTATGGGGGAATCTATGTCCTGGGCCTCGTCGAAGGTGAAGTCGCCTTTGATCAGGTTGAAGACGTGCCGGGAGCCGGTGACGTCGGGGTCCTTGGTGGCGTTCTGCAGCCGGCCCCGGATGAAGAAATAGTGGAGCTCCTTCCCGTCGGACCGCACGGTCAGGCGGCCGGAAAGGTTCTGGTGGACGATGTGCTGAAAGACGGTGCCCAGGGGCGTCTTGGTCAGGGAGCCCTCGAACATCGCAGCCTCCTCGACGGATCGGGAGTAATCATATCCTAAAACGGGTGGGGCTGACAAGCCGCGCCCAAGCGTGGCCGCGCCGTAAGGACACCGTGGAGCGCCGCGCGGCGTTGTGGTAAAATCCGTTTCACATGCACCCCTTCAGCCGACCAGCCTTCGCCTACGCCCTCGCCGCCCTGACGGTAGGGCCGGCGTTCGCCCGGACGGAGGTCTCCGGCCAAACCTACACGAACACCGACTACGGGTTCCAGGTCACCGCCCCCGCGGGCTGGACCGTCACCGCGAACGTGGGGGCGGCCCTGGTCCTTCTGGAGAGCCCCGACGGACAGTCGAACTTCCGGGCCTACGGCAAGCTCCTGGCCGGGCTGACCTCCCCTGGAGAGCACCGCCGGGTGTCCAAGAGCCAGTACGGCATCCGGGGCCGCGAGACGACGGTGCAGGCGCTCATCGAGTCCTGGGAGGGCCGGGAGCCGGTTTACCTGCCGATGCCCGGCGGGGCCGCCCCCGAGACGGTCGGGCCGGGACCGCTCGAGGGCGAGGCCCTCCCCGAGGGGTCTCCCGAAACCGGCCCGACGACCGCCGCCCCCCCGGAGGCCGGCGCGGATGACGACCCCGACGCCGGCGAGGTCCTCGTCGGAGACCTCACCGTCATGGAGGCGCTGGTGATGCTGCAGGGGACCACGGGCGCCCCGTACGCCGACCCCGAGACGCGCGGGCGCCGGCGGGAGACGGAGAAGGACGAGCCCGCCGAGGCCTCGGACCCCCTGGCCGCCGTCCTGGCGGAGCTCGCCGAGGCCAAGCCCTACCTGGCGGTGTACGAGCAGGAGCTGGCCGACCCGGTCACCGGGGAGGTCCGCCGGACCACCCAGTTGGCCTGCTTCGTCCTGCGCAACATGGTCGGCTACACCTTCGTGGCCGGCATGCCCTCCGACCGCTTCGAGGAAAACCTCTGGGACATGACGGGCATCTTCCAGTCGCTGCAGATTCCCTCCCTCCAGGGCGGCAGCTTCTCCAGCGCCGGGGCCCTGAGCATGGACCCCCAGACCACCGGGGTCGTCGTGGGGAAGGTCCTTGTCCGGGGCACGCCGGTGCCCGGGGCCACCGTCCTTCTATACCGGACGGAGGAGGACTACCGCGCGGGCAGGGTCTACAAGACCGGGACCTCGAACTTCGTCGGCGAGTTCCAGCTCATCGGCGTCCCGCCGGGAACGTACTTTCTGTTGGAAGCCACCGCCGACCTGGGCGGCGAGATACTTACCACCTACCTGCCGGTCACGCAGATTAAAGTGCAGCGCGGGTTCGGCAGCTTCTACAACCTGGAGTTGGACCAGGCCCAATGACCGAAAAAAACGGACCGACCGGCCAGCAGCTCAAGCTCCTGTGGCTCGTGGCGGAGCTCCTGGGCGATGAGCAGGCCGAGGGGCTGCAGCGTTTCCTGAAGGAGAGCGCGCTCCACGCCGTCTTCTTCCTGGCCAGCGAGCGGGGGCTCCTGCCCTACGACACGGCGCCGGTCCTCACCAACTGGCACGGCGACACCCGCTACGCCTGCCTGAGTCAGGAGGGCATCGAGGACCTGGGCGCCCTGGAGAAACGGGAGCTGCTCCAGCGCCTCGAGCTCACCGGCAGCCACCACGGCTTCTTCTCCGCCTACCGGATGACCGACGCCGGGCGTGCCGAGGCCGCCCGGGTTCCGCGGGAGATAACCGCCGCCCTCGAATCGCTCGTCCGCTGCGCCTGCGGCGACCGGTGGGTCTACACCACCGGCAAGGAGCGCGTCTGGCGGAGCTGCCCCAGGTGTGGGATAGAGGAGGAGATAGGCTGCCTGGAGATACCCAAGCTGCCCTACACCAGCGTCCCCCGCTTCCCCAACCTCCTGGGGCTCGGCTTCCCCGACGAGGAGAACGCTTCCCAGAGGAGACTTTCGTGACCGCGACCCACGAGCTACTGTTCGCCGGCGGCTCCAACTCCCTGTTGATAGGCGAGTGGATCCCCTTCGGCGCGAACTACATAGACCTCTTCAGCCGGAAGATCCGCCCCAGCTACGCCCCGGTGGGGAGCACCTTCCTCTCGGAGGAGATAGACCCGCGGCCCGAGGAGGCGACCTTCGAGATTAAAGCGCCGCCCACCGAGCTCATCGTCCGCGAGACGCTGCGCGGCAAGCGCGTCTCGCTCTCGGCCCGCCTGGGGTACGCCGAGACGGGGGGGGACATCCAGAACGAGCGGGTCGGGGTCCAGCTCGACGTCTTCGGCCGGGTGGTCTACGCCGCGGGCCTGGAGAGCGTCAACGGCCGGGGCGACCGCATCTCCCTCGATTCCCTCGCCCCCATCATCGCCGACCTCGTCACCGACACCTCCAAGATGATGACCACCGTCCTGGCCAGCTCCCAGAACCGCCTGATGGAGCTCATCCACCAGGGCTATTCCGAGGAGCGGGACAAGTTCGTGGCCTTCCTGGCCCAGACGCTGCACCGGGGCGACGGGGAGGCCCTGGACCGGGACCACGACCCCCTGGCCGACCGCGACGAGCGGGCCGAGGTGGCCCAGCTCCTGGGCGAGATCTTCTCGAGCCTCCGGCTCCTGGACGGCACCCTGGTCATCCGGGGGCGGAGCGGCCTGTTCCTCATCGCGCCGGAGTGGGAGTCCTACGAGCGCGCCGTGACCACCTACGGCTACCTCCACGCCCTCGAGGACGCCGTGGACAACCTCTTCCGCGGCGCGGCCATCAACAACGACCGCATCCGCGAGGCCAAGCGCTCCATCACCTCCGGCGAGGTCAAAGAGGCCAGCGCCCTGCGCAAGGAGATGACCCACCTCTCCGAGGACATCATCACCTACAAGGTGCTGTCGGAGATGCTCCAGGCCGCCGCGGCCTCCCTCGCCGAGTCCGTGGAGCGGCACCGCGAGGCCTTCGAGCCACACGAGCGCGAGCTCCTGGAGGCCATTAGCATCGAGAACGACCTGGACATCCTGGTGAACAAGGTCGGCGACCTGGGCACCACCTTCGAGGCCGTCGAGCTGAGCATGGAAGGCCTGGTGCACCTGGTGGGCACCCTGCGCGAGGAGGAAACCGAGCGGCTGAACAACGTCATGCAGCTTCTGACCGTGGTGACCACAGTGGCGGTGCCCATCACCCTCATCAGCGGCTGGTACGGGATGAACTTCAAGGTGATGCCGGAGCTCGACTGGCCGGGGTCGTACTTCGTCTTGATCGGTGTGGCGGTGACGATAATCGTGGGCCTGTTGATCTTATTCAAGCGCAAGGGATGGTTCTAGCCGCACCGTTTCTCCCCCCTTTGGGGGGAGAGCTAGACACCACCCAACGGTTCGAGGTGTCCAGGACTCCCCTCCCCCCATTGGGGGGAGG
>Ga0154624_1128_pt4 | contig 10405 bp, 8 predicted proteins | sample Rifle2008BG13ft_FD_116053 | JGI IMG/M metagenome (GOLD analysis project Ga0154624, IMG submission 116053) | Candidatus Coatesbacteria bacterium RBG_13_66_14 | reverse complement strand
ACGCACCTTTTAGAATCGGCCTGGGATAGCCCATAATCGAGTTGACGAGTCGGATTTAAGCTGCTAACCTCCGCGCAGAGGGAGGTTGATGACCGTGGCCATTCTGCCCATCTTCTGCTACGACGACGAGGCGCTCCGCCGGGACAACGCGACGGTGGACGATGCCGCATCCCTCTCCGAGCTGGCCCGTGACATGGGGGAGACCATGCTGGCCGCGCGGGGGCTCGGGCTGGCCGCGCCGCAGGTGGGCCGCAACGTTCGGCTCGTCGTGGTTCACCCCCGCCTCATTCCGGGAATCACCCCCGAGGAAAACGCGGAGCCCGTTCCCCTCGTCAATCCAGAGTACGAGCCATCGGGAGGGCTGTTCTCCGACAAGGAGGGCTGCCTGAGCCTGCCCGAGATTTATGGCCGGGTGGCCCGGTACGACAGGGTCCGCCTCCATGCGCGGGACCTCGACGGCGGGGAGCTGGACTTCGTTCTCGACGGCCTGGCCGCCCGCGCCATTCAGCACGAGGTGGACCATCTGAACGGCGTCCTTTTCGTGGACCGCCTGTTCAAGGCCCAGCGGATGCTCCTATCCCGCAAGCTCAAGGCCCTGGCCGCCCAGACGGCGCGCGGCTGGCGCAGAATCGTCCCCGACGACCTGGGGGAGTGATGGGACCCAGGCTGGTATTTTTCGGCACGCCGCCCATCGCGGCCCGCGCCCTCGAGGCCCTCGTCACCGGGGGCTTCGATGTAGCCGCCGTGGTCAGCCAGCCGGACCGCCCCGTGGGGCGGGGCCGGAATGTGCAGCACACGCCGGTCCGCGAGTCGGCCGAAAAACTCGGCCTGCCGGTTATCCAGCCGGAGAGCGCCCGGGACCCCGGGCTCGTGGAGTATCTAAAAACCCTCGATCCAGACCTCTTCACCGTGGTGGCCTACGGCAACTTCCTCCCCGGAAAACTCCTGTCCGTGCCGAGGCTGGCGGCTCTCAACCTCCACTTCAGCCACCTTCCCGCGTACCGCGGCGCGGCCCCGGTGAACTGGGCCCTGGTTGACGGCGTGGATACGACCGGCGTCACCGTCCAGCGGATGGTGAAAAAGATGGACGCCGGGGACGTCGTTCTCCAGCGCAAGCTCTCCGTCGGGCCCGACGAGACGGCCCCGGAGCTCCAGGAACGCCTGACGGCCCTGGGGATACCCCTCCTCGCCGAGGCGGTCAATCTGATTTTTTCCGGGAACGACGACCGCACGCCCCAGGACGAGTCCCGCGTCACCTTCGCGCCGCTGTTGAAGCGCGAGCACGGCGGCCTGGATTTCACCCGCCCGGCGCGGGAGCTCCACGACCGCTGGCGGGGCCTTTTACCCTGGCCCGGCGTTTTTTGCCTCCTGGGGGAGGAAACGCTCAAGGTCCACCGCTGCCGTCCGGTTCCGGAGAATACAGCCGAACCGCCCGGCGCGGTCTTCCGCTTCACCGAAGACGGCTGGCTCACGGCCTGCGGCGGCGGGTCGGTCCTGGAGATTCTCGAGGTCCAGGCCGGCGGCTCCAGACGGCTGCCGGCGAAAGATTTCGCCAACGGCCGGCGCCTGAAACCTGCCTTCCGCCTCATCCCGGTCGTCCCCGCCCCGCGCGCCTGACCCCTTGCCCGGACCGGGCATCTCGGTTATACTTTTCGAAAATACCACCCGCCCAGGAATCCGCCTGAAGATGCGATTCACCACACCCATCCTTATCCTGGTCCTCGCCGCGATCTCCCGGCCGCTCTCGGCGCAGGAGGTCGAGGTTTACGAGTTCGTCGCCGACCCCATCGTCATCTCCGCGCCCCAGAGCCGGGTTGCCCCCGACCTGTTCCGCGCGCCGACCGGGGCGGGTTCGCCCGAGGAGCGGCTTCAGGCCGGTTTCGACGCCTTCGCCGCCGGCGACTACGACCTCGCCCTGGCCCGCTTCCGCGAGGTGGACCGGAACCACCCCTTCTACCCCAACGCCCTCTACGGCAGGGCGATGTGCCTGGACTACCTCGGCCGGCCCGAGGAGTCGGTGTACGAGTACAACCGCCTGATCCTCTTCTCGTCGCAGCTCCCCGAGGGGGACGAGGGGAGGGTCTGGCGCAAGCTGGCGCTGGAGTCCCTGGTGCGCCTGCTGTTCTTCAATCCGCCGGAGGACATGCTCGACTACCTCCAGCGGATTCTCGACGCGGAGAACTACAAGGACGCCCTGTTCATCCTCGGCGGCGTTTACCGCGAGTACGGCGACTACGCCGGGGCGCTCGGCGTTTACGAAAACCTTTACACCCACGCTCCCGACGTCCGAACGAACGAGCGGCTGCTCTTCTCCATGGCGGAGACCAACGAGCTAGCGGCTCCGATATCAGACGATCCGGGGGCCGTGCTCGACAGGGCGATGGACCTCTACCTCCAGGTGGTCGAGCGCGGGGAGGAGCTTCTCGGAGAAAGTCCCGACGACGGGGAGACGGCATACTACGTGGTCCGCTCCCTCGGGCGCCTGGGGCTTCACCACCAGGAGCTGGCGGAACGCTACAACTACGGCGGGGCGTCATACCTGCCCCAGGTGGACCGCGAGGCCGAGTTGGAGCTCCTGATCGAGGAGACGGCCGCCTCCGCCACCGACCGCTCCTACATCTACTCCCGAAACCGCATCACCCGTTTCCTCGACAACTACATCGGGGTCATCGCCTTCATCTACAGCGTCCACGTGCCGGTCAGGGACCCGAACCACCGCATCGAGGTGCAGATAACCATAGAGCCCGACGGCACGGTGTCCGACGTGGAACTCCTCTCCAGCAACACCCCGGCGTACTTCACCGACCGGCTGCTGGACCTCATCGCCGCCTGGCGTTTCCCCCAGGGGCGCAAGCGGGTGGTGGCGGTGTACCCCTTCGTTTTTTCCGGCGAGTTCTGATTCTGGGGGCAAGGGGTTTAACCGTGTAGGGACGACCCGTAGGACAAGTCCTCTGCGGTCGCCCACGGGCGGGGACTTAAGCCCCGTTCCTACGACTCGCTTCGCTCGGTTAAACAACTTGTTTCCTTCACCGAGGTGAACCGTTGCGCAAACCGATCCGACTGGCCTTTCTTCTCCCCCTCCTCGCGTCCTGCGTGCCGGACGAGGGAACCCTCGAGCATCCCGGCTTGGAGAAGGAGTTGGCCCGGCTGGAGTACGAGCGGGCCGCCGATTACTACGGCGCCTACATCGAGCGCATGGACGAGTTCCCGAATCTCAGGGATCGGATCCCGCCCGAGGAACTGGCGCTGGTGGGTTACAGCTACGGCCAGTGTCTTGCCGAGCTGGCCTTCGCCGAGCCGGTGGAGGAGAGCCCGGTGGCGAGGTCCAAGGCCTCGCGCCTTCTGGAAATGGCCGGGGACGCCTTCCTCCTCGCCGCGGAGCAGAATCTGGCCGAGTACGTCCAGCCCGCAGTCTATTCCGCGGTCCGCGTGTACAAGCAGGCGCTGGACCTGGAGGAGGAAGACCGATCCGGCCTCGCCGAGCGGACCCTGGCCGCGTGCGCGACCTACTTCGACGAGAAGAAGGCCCGTCCCGCGGCCTTCGCCCTGCCCGAGGACGACGCGGACATAGCCCTGGTAAACGTCGAGCTCCTCTACCGCGCCGGGGAGGACGACCGGGCCGAGGAGTTTTTGGACCGCTTCCTCACCGAGGATTACCACCGCGGCGAGGACGAACAGACGCGCCGCGTAAGTCAGGCGTCGCTCCTGGCGCGGCTGGGGGACCAGACCTTCGACGCCGGGCTCTACGACAAGGCCCGGCAGATGTACCAGCGCGCCTGCGACTTGGTGGACCCGAAGAAGGATACCGAGCTGGCGGAGCGGTGGTCCTCCAACTCCAAGGTGGCTCAGTACCACCGGGCTCTGGCCCTCGAGGCCGAGGTGCCGCAGATTCCCGCCGTATTCCTCGACAACGTGTCGCGGGAGAAGCTGGACCGGGTGCTGGAATCCTACGCCGACCTCATCGAGAGGTATCCGGGGCACGAGGTGGCCGTGGCGGCCCTCTACCGGAGGGGGCTCATCTTCCAGCTCTGGCTCTCCGATCCCGCGGCGGCCGAGGCGGAGTACGCCCGGCTGGCGTCGGACTACCCCGACGACGACCTGGCCCCCGCCGCCCTGTTCCGCGCCGGGCTGATGGCCGAAACGGCCGAGGGCTGGCCCCGGGCCCTTGAATATTTTGGCGATTTGAAGAACTGGTACGGCGACAGCCCCGAGGCGGAGCTCGTCCCCCTGCGCGAGGCGATTCACGCCGGCGACGCCGACGGCCTGGATCGGTTCATCGCGCGACACACCGACGACCCGGTGTTCTACATCTGGGTCGGCGAGGCCTACGCCGCCCTGGGTCTTTTGGCCGAGGGAGAGGGCGACCCCGACCGGGCTCTCGAACTCTACACCCGGGCCGTCCAGGAGCATGCCCGCAAGGCGGTCAACCGCTACGGCAGCCCCGCCGTCGCCCACGCCTACTACGTTTACGGGGAGCACGGCTTTCAGGAGTACATGGGTGTGACCGTCGGCGGCGGCCTGGCCGAGGTCAAGGCGCAGTTGGAGCGGAAAACGGCGCTGATGGACCGGGCCGCACTCGGCTTCTCGGGCGCGGCGTCCTTCGGCGAGCCGGCCCTGGTGGCCGAGGCCCAGCTCAAGGCCGCCCGGGTCTTCGAGGAATTCGGAGAAATGCTCCAGGACGTGGTCATCACCGGCGGGGCCTCCGGTGAGGAAATCGAAAAGGCATATTTCGCCATCAACGACCGGACATACTTCTACCTCGTAGCGGCGCGGGAGGCCTACAAAACCGCCCTCGCCAGCGCCGGCCTGGAGCCCGAGAGCGAGACCTTCCGCCTCGCGGGAGAGGGCTACAGGCGATTGGTGGAGATAACCGGCGAGGAATGAAATCCCCCCAGATAAGGGGCATCGCCTGGGCTCATGGGGAAAAGCCCCACGCCACCATGGTCGTGAATGAAAGACGAAGACCGCCGCGAAGGGTGCTCATGGCCGAGAAGAACCGGGACCTGATACGGACAGGGGTCGTCGCCGACCGCGACCGGTTGGAGGAGCTCCTGGACGACCTGGTGGAGCGGGTGGCGCGGGAGTACGCCGGTGAACCGGACCTCGCCGTGGTCGGGGTGCGCGCCGGCGGCGAGAGGCTCGCCCACCTCCTGGCCGATAGGCTCGCCGGGCTGAAGGGATCGCCGGTCCCCCTCGGGTTCGTGGACATCACGCTCTATCGGGACGACATCCACCGGCTGGGCTACCTGCCCGAGGTGGGGGCCACCGAGATTGACTTCCCCCTCGACGATGTGGTGGTGCTCCTGGCCGACGACGTCCTCTACACGGGCCGGACCGTCCGGGCCGCCATTGACGAGCTCATAGACTTCGGCCGCCCCAAGGCGATACGCCTCGTCGTCGTCGCCGAGCGGCCGGGGAGGGAGCTTCCCCTCCAGCCGGACTACGTGGGTCTCCACGTGACGCCCGCGCCGGGAGAGCTGGTCCTGGTGCGGCTGGACGACCCAGAGCCGGGCGTATTCCTCTACCGGCGCTGACGGGTGGCGTAGCATGCTCAAGAGTAAAGACCTGTTGGGTATCCGCGAGCTCGATATTCCCGAGATAGAGCTGATTCTCGACCAGACGGCCAAGCTGGAGGAGGTCTCCACCCGGGCCGTGAAGAAGCTGCCCGCCCTTCGGGGCAAGATAGTGGCCAACCTCTTCTACACCCCCTCCACCCGGACGCGCATCTCCTTCGAAAGGGCCTGCAAGGCCCTTTCCGCCGATTTGATCAACATCGGCCAGCTTCCCAGCGCCCTGGGCGAAACCTTGACCGACACCGCCCTGACACTCCAGGCCATGGGTGTGGACATCATCGTGGTGCGGCACCACCTTGCCGGCGCGCCGGTGCAGCTCGCTCGCAACATCGAGGCCAGCGTCATCAACGCCGGCGATGGGGCCCACGAGCACCCGACCCAGGCCCTGGTGGACGCCTACACCATCCGCCGGACCCTGGGGCGGATCGAGGGGCTGAAGGTCGCCCTGTTGGGTGACATCCGCCACGCCTCGGCCGCCAAGAGCGACCTCTACTGCCTGGTCAAGCTGGGGGCCCAGGTGGCCGTGGGAGCGCCCAGCACATTGATCCCCGAGGGGCTTTCCGAGTTCGGCTGCCAGGTCTTCCACACCGTCGAGGAGGCGGTGGACGCGGCCGACGTCATCATCACCACCCGCGTCAGCCTCGACTACGGAAACGACAAGCTCCTGCCCAGCCTCCGGGAGTATTCGCGCTTCTACAGCCTGAACACCGAGCGGCTCGCCCTGGCCAAGCCCGACGTGATGATCCTGCACTCCGGGGCCATCAACCGCGGGGTGGAGATCACCGCCACCGTGGCCGAGCGCGCCCGTCCCCACCTCCAGCGGCAGATAGCCGCCGGGGTCACCCTTCGCATGGCGGTGCTCTACATGTTGGCCATGGGGAAGGGGGTGGCGTGAAGGCGCTGCTCTTGAAAGGCGGGCGGGTCCTGGACCCGTCCAACGACCTGGACTCGCCGGCCGACGTCCTGATCGAGAGGGGCCTCGTCGCCCGGGTGGGGCCGGACATCGCCGCCAAGGGGGCGGAAGTCTTCGATTGCTCGGGCCTTTTGGTCACGCCGGGGCTTCTGGATACCAAGGTCCACCTGAACGAGCCCGGCCGCGAGGACCGGGAGACCATCGCCACCGGCACCCGAGCCGCCGCCCTGGGGGGCTACACCGCCGTCGCCTGCCGCAGCACGCAGGAGATGGTGATGGACAACCAGACGGTGGTGCAGTTCATCCGCCGTCGGGCCGCGCGGGACGGCGTGGTGCGGGTCTTTCCCATCGGCGCCGTGACCAGGGGCATGTCGGGGAAGGAGCTGGCCGAGCTGGGTGAGCTGGCCGTAGCCGGGGCGCTGGCCGTTTCCGACGACGACCACCCCGTGGCCGACGCCGCCGTCATGCGCCGCGCGCTCGTCTACTCGCGGATGTTCGAGCTTCCCGTCCTCAGCTTTCCCCTGGATCCGGAGCTCGCCGCCGACGGGGTGATGCACGAGGGTCGGACTTCGACCGAGCTCGGCCTGCCCGGTATCCCCTCGATAGCCGAGGAGGTGATAGCCGCCCGCGAGGTCATCTTCGCCGATTCCCTGGGGTGCCACGTCCACCTGAGCCCCGTTTCCAGCGCCGACACCGTGGACATCATCCGGTACGCCCGCGAGCGCGGTGTTTCCCTGAGCGCCGAGGTGACGCCCCACAATCTGCTCCTGACAGACGCCGCCTGCGAGGGATACGACACCAACGCCAAGGTTTCCCCGCCCCTGAGGACCGACGCCGACCGGAGGGCCCTGGTCGGCGCCGTGGCCGACGGGACCGTTTCCGTCATCGCCAGTGACCACTCCCCCTGCACCGTGGCCGAGAAGCAGACCGAGTTCGCCAGGGCCGCCGACGGAATAGCCGGCCTCGAGACGGCCTTCGCTGCCCTGTACACCGGACTGGTCCTTACCGGCGAGCTTCCCCTGGAACGCCTCGTCCGGGCAATGACCGCAGCGCCGGCCAAGGTCCTGGGGCTCGCCCTCGGCTCCCTGACCCCGGGTTACCCCGCAGACGTGACCGTCTGGGACCTGGCGGGTGAGTGGACGGTGGACGTGGAGGCTTTCGCCAGCAAGGGGCGCAACAACCCCTTCCATGGAAAGCGGCTGAAAGGCAGGCCGGCGGCGGTTCTCGTCGGCGGTCGCTTCGTCCTGCGGAACGGTGAAGTGGCCGTTTAACTCCCGGGCGCATTCCCGCCCCACCCCATCCCTTGCGGTGGAGCGTTTTTTATGCGAATATGACTCTCGGTAGGAGGGGTAGTAAATAAAACAGGAGTTCGCGATGCGTATCTTCCTGATGGTTTTCGTTCTACTTGCCTTCGGAGTTTCGGCCCACGTCCCGCCGACGCTGGACCCTTACTTCGACGCAGCGGCCCTGGAGGCGGCGGCCAAGGCCACCGCCGCGGCGAAGGCCGTCCAACGCGGCGAGCCGGAGCGGACGGGCGTGGATTACGACCAGGAAAACCTGGACCTGAGCCTGACCCTGGTGTATTTCAGCGACATCGAACCCGTGTGGTGCACCCTGGACGGCACCGCCGCCTGGACCTTGAAATCCACCGAAGACGGCCTGGCCATCGTTGATATGGAGCTGGCCGGGGAGCTCACCGTAGACGCCGTCCTTCACGACCTGTTGTACCTCGATTTCGAGCGCGTCGGGGACATCCTCTCCATAACCCTCGACCGGACCTACGACGCCGGGGAGAGGTTCACGATCGTCATCGAGTACTCCGGCATACCCCCCTACGGCATGTACGCCGATTCGGCCAACGGCGGCATCATCCACACCTTCACCGAGCCCTACGACTCGAGCGGCTGGTTCCCCTGCTACGACGCGCCCGACGACCGCTTCACCTGCAACCAGAGCTACACCGTCCGGGACGACTGGCTGGTGGCCTCCAACGGCGTACTGGTGTCCACCGCGGACAACGACAACGGCACCAAGACCTTCAACTGGGAGGCGGACTTCGAGCTGCCGACGTATCTGGTGGCCATGGCCGCCAGCGACTACTACTATTTCTACGACACCTTCGACATCGGGGAAGGTCCCCAGCACGTGGACAACTGGGTCTATCAGGAGCACATCCCCGAGGCCGAGGAGGACCTGTCCATCGCCCCGGAGATGGTCGAGTTCAACTCCGGACTCTTCTCCGACTACCGATACCCCCGCTACGGCCACATGATAACCGAGATCGGCGGGGCCATGGAGCATACGACCACCACCACCTACTCCTCCGGCCTCATCACCGGCGACCACACCTTCGACTGGGTGGTCGTCCACGAGCTGGGGCACCAGTGGTTCGGTGACTGGATCACCTGCGAGACCTGGGAGAATATCTGGCTCAACGAGGGGTTCGCCAGCTACGTGGAGGCGTTCTGGGCCGAGCACATCGGCGGCGAGGAGGGGCTTCGCAACTACATGGCGGGGTTCAAGGTCCAGTACTTCCATGAGGATTCCTACTACCGCTACCCGCTCTACGACCCCGACTTCCTCTTCGGCACCACCGTCTACAAGAAGGGCGCGTGGGTGCTGCACATGCTCCGGCACCTGGACGACGACGAGACTTTTCTGAACATGCTCCGGGAGTACGTTTCCGATGACGACTCTGGCACCGTCACCACCGAGGAGCTCATCGCCGTGGCCGAGAACTACTACGGCGGCCTCGGCTCCCTGGACACCTTCTTCGATCAGTGGGTCTACGATGCGGGTTACCCCGAGTACGACGTGGTCGTCTGGAGCGAACAGACCCCGAACGGCTGGATGTGCCATGTCCAGCTTTCCCAGGTGCAGGACTATTCCGACGGGATCACCCCGGAGGTCTTCGTCACCCCGGTGGACCTCCAGCTCGTCACCCTGGACGGCACCGTGGACGTGGTCTTCGATGATGACCAGCGGGTGGACGAGCAGTCTTTCGCCGTGCCCGCCGCCGTCTCCCGGATCGTTTTCGACCCGGACGGCTGGCTCCTGTACAAGCTCCTGAGCTCCGACGCGCCGGTGGTCGAACTCACCGCCGCTCCCGATGATGACGGGGTGCTCGTCACCTGGGCCGCCGAGGGCGACCTGTCCGGGATCGAGCTCTACCGCGACGACGGCCTCGGCGAGGTGAAGCTGCACGAAAACGGGCTCGAGCCCCGGGGACGGTTCCTCGATCGGCCCGATTCCCCCGGCAGTTACCGCTACCGCCTGGAAACCTTATCCTCCGACGGCTCCAGGCAGAGCTACCTCACGTCCTGGGTGGACTGGCGGGAGAGCGCCGCCCCCCTGGCGCTGTCCGCGCCCTGGCCCTGCCCGGCGACGGGAGGGTTCAGCGTGGCTTTCAGCCTGCCCCGGAACGCCGACGTGGCCCTCGTCCTCTACGACCTCGCCGGCCGGCGGGTGGCCGTCGCGGCCGAGGGTGAGTACGCCGCGGGGCGCTACGAGGTCTCTTTCGACGCCGCCGGGCTGCCCAGCGGCGTGTACCTCCTGAAGTTGGACACCGACTGTGGCGCCCGGACTCACCGGGTCGTCATCGCCCGCTAGGCCGCCGGGCGGGTTTCCTGCTTCTGGGTCCGGAGCCGGTGGAAGGTGCGTGCGAACCGGGTGGGTTGTTCACGAAGGGTCCGTATAATCCCGTCCGCGTCGCACCTTTCGCCTATGACGGCCCGCTGATGCGTTTCCGGTCAGTCAGGGGAACGGTGATCCCGTGAGACAAGGGCGTGGGTCCATACCCCGCCCTTTCCCGAAAGGCGCCTTTGCCCAGGGACGAGGATTTTTCCCGGATGCTCCTGTCGGTGGAGCGGCCGGCCCGCTACGTCGGCGGTGAATGGGGCGCCTACAGCAAGAACCCGGC
>Ga0154624_1137_pt4 | contig 10410 bp, 13 predicted proteins | sample Rifle2008BG13ft_FD_116053 | JGI IMG/M metagenome (GOLD analysis project Ga0154624, IMG submission 116053) | Candidatus Coatesbacteria bacterium RBG_13_66_14 | reverse complement strand
CCCCTACGTATCTTTTTCACGTTTGCGTAAAGGCGGGTGCCCGCACCCGCCCATCTCTTCACCTCTCACCCGACCCCTCAGGCGTTGACCAGCCCCACGATCCACAGCGCCCAGAACGCCAGCAGCAGCCCGCCCCAAAAGAGCGCCTTCGGAGCGATGAACTTCACCTCGGGCGTCACGGCCCGGCGCAGGAATCCGAAGGCGCAGCCGATCCACCCCAGAAAACCGATCACCACGGCCGCCGACCAGAGGCTCATCCCTCACCCCCCGTCTCGCCGTCACCGTGTGCGGCGAAGATATCTATAAGCTCCCCGGCCGCCTCCGCGGAGACCCCGGTAAAATCGTCGTCGCTGAAGATCACAAGCAGCAGGTTTCCCGCGACGGTCCACCGCAGCGGGTGGCCGGCGACGCTATCCCAGTTCTCCCCGGCCTCCCGGGCCTTCGATTCGTCGTCGAAGGTCCAGAAGAAGAGGTCCAGCCCCACCAGGTCGCAGCGCAGCGCCCGACCGCCGTTGGCGCCGTACTGGTTGGGATCGGGATTGACGGTGGCCGCCAGGGGGTAGCGGGAATCCTCGAGCCGCTCCGCGGCCCGGTCCAGGTCGCGCTGCGAATCCCAGAGGTGGAGGGTCACCTCGGACGGAGCGGAGCCGGTCTGGGATCCGCCCTGGTTGACCAGCGGTTCATCCGCCGTGCACCCGGCGGCCAGGAGCCAAACAAAAAAAGTGGACGCGAGGAGCGTCGGGGTCGTGCGCCTGTGGAAACGACCGCCTACGGGCTCGGCCGACCCTTCTCGTACCCCTTTTTTTGATGCGGGTCGGTTCATGAGGGGGTGTGGATTTAGAAATCCTCCAGGCTGGGAACCAGAAGGATGGGGACGTTGGTCAGCCGCGACAGCTCCGTGATGACCTCGTCGGGGGCGTTGTCGTCGGGTCCCAGCCCGAGGGTGATGACGTCGGCCTCCTCCTCGGCGGCGACCTGGGCGATGACCTGGGGGGCGCGGCCGATGCGCAGAAGCGTGCGGACGTTTATCTTGGCCCCCTTGACGTCGTACAGGGAGAGGGCCCAGTCCCCGTCCTGCCAGCGGCTCTCGTCCTCGATGACGTGGAGGACCAGGAGCTCGGCGCCGAGATGCTCGGCCACATGGATGATGTAGGCTCCCTTGTGCCGCGCCGGGACGCTTCCCGAGGTGGTGGCCAGAATCCTCAAACGTCGGCCGCCCTTGCGACCGAAGATTCCAAGGATACCCTTTTTCAATGACCCTCCCCCTGGCGTTTTTGTGGAAAGGAGCCGTGACCGACCGCAAACCCATTATAGCCCAGTCGACCGCTGTTGGCAAACCCTAACGCTTGACAGGGGTGGGGCTCCGGGTTAATCTTTTTGCGTGGCAAAGGCTTGGCTCATCCGCTTTTGGACCCTCGGCTCCCTCTTTCTGGCGGCTCTCGGGGCCCTTCTGGGGCTCCTTCCCTTCACCACGGCCTGGGGCGTGGTCCTGTTAGCCGTTTCCTTGGTTTCCGGCGCCGTGCTTCTCGTATTGGGGAGGGGCCGCTTCGGGGAGGCCTGGCCCAAAGCCGCCCGGTTTTTCGGTTGGTGGAACGTGGCCCTCGCCGTCTTCGCCCTGGTGCTGACCCTGGTGCTCACCGGCGGCTTCGCCGGCTGCGAGCGCGAGGTCGAGGGCGCGGCCGAAGAGGCGCGGAGCCGTGAAATTGTGGGTGAGTGAGAGGAGGCTTCCGTGACGGGAGGGAATTTCACGACCCGGGCGCTCGGAACGGCCGCCCTCACCGCGGCGCTCATCGGCCTTCCCGCGGCCGCGAACTACCTGGTGCCGGTTTTCTTTGAGGTCTACCTCGAACCCTGGTTTTGGCCCGCCCTGGCCGCCGCCGTCACCCTCATCGCCCTCATCCGGCTTTTCACGCTCGCCCGGCGCTTCGGGGAGGCGAGACCCTTCCGCGCGGCGCTCCGGGGGATGATCTTCCTGGCGCCGAAAAATGCATCCGCGCGGTCCGTCCTGCCGGCCGTCGTCTGGCCGTTCTGGGCGGCGGCCCTCGTGATGGGTTTCCGCGCAGTGGGGCCGCTTTCGGTCTGGCCCGGCGCCGCCCTGACCCTCGGGGAGGAGGCCATTTCCCGCGTGGCCCAGCTCCGGTTCACCATACCTTTCGTCCTCTGGCCTTCTATCGGCCTGGCCCTGGGCGTCGCCGCGCTCGCGACCTCGCTTCGGGAGAGGCGTCCCGTCGTTTTGCCCCTCGTCGCCGTGGCTCTGTCCCTTCTCTTCATCGCCGGGGACTTCCTCCTGCGCGACCTGGGAACCCGAATCAACGCGAGCTCCGAGGAGATGCTCCAGGACGAGATACAACGGATGATCGAGGAGGCGAAGACGCAATGACGCAATCCATTGACAGTGAATCTATTCTACATTAAAATCTCTTTTGGATTGTCGGATTAATCCGCATCCGGTAGCCCGCAGGGGCGTCGCGGGGCGGCTCGGGTTCACATTAAGAACATTCGGGAACCGTGAAGAAGCTCAGCGTATTCATCGCCAAGGGCGGCACGGGCAAGACGACGACCGCGGTAAACCTGAGCGCCGGCCTGGCCGAGCGCGGCAAGCGTGTCGTCCTGGTGGACGCCGATCCGCAGGGTTGCGTCTCCTCCTATTTCAACATCGAGCCCACCGGCGGGCTGGCCGAGCTCATCCTCGGCGAGAAAATCAAGTTGGTGCGGCTGCGGAACAACTTCGTGGTGATGACCTCCGGCGGATCCCGCCTGTGGGACGTTACAGGCAAGCTCAGCCAGACCCCCGATCGCTACACCCACGTATCGAAGGCCTTCGCTCGGCTGCGCGATTGCGACTTCATCATCTTCGACTGCGCCCCGAGCCTGGATGTGCTGACCTACAACGTGCTCAACTACTCCGACAACGTGCTCGTACCGGTCTCGATGGACTATCTCTCCGCCCTGTCGGCGGTGGAGACGGTCAACGCCATTCACCGGTTCCGGGAGACGGGGAACGGCAGGGTTTTCGGCGTGCTCCCCACCTTCTACGACAAGCGCACCCGGATGTCCCGGATAATCCTGCGGATGATCAAGGATCACTTCGGCAAGCTGGTGACCGAGACCATCATCCGGACCAACACCCAGATAAACGAGGCCCCGAGCACCGGTTCCACCGTTTTCGAGCACGCGCCGTACTCGTACGGCGCCGCCGATTACCTGAACCTCGTGGACGAGGTGGACGCCCGGCTTTAGGAACCGGGCGGCGACGCTCGGGCGGGCGCGGCGGCACTCGGAGCGGAATCGGCGGGCGCACACCCTCGAAGCGCCCAACCCCCGTTGTGAGCGGTTTGCGCGGCCGACGACCGAGCGGCGGACCCGCTCCCGGTGGAATCCCCGGGGTACGGAAATTGCTGTTCACATCGGGCTGAAAAGCTGGTAATCTTTCCCCCGTGCATCCTGGTCCCGAGACGCCGGTGGAGCGTCGGGCGATCTGGAGGACCGGTCTTTAACAACCCGATTTTGCACACTCGATCCATACGGTCCGGACCCCGAGTGAAACAAGTGGTTTTACCGGGGGAATAGCTCGGTTCGCCGGGGGCGTAGCTCGGTTTGCCAGGGGCATAACTCGGTTTGCTTCGCATAGCTCGCTTCGCTTGGTTCGTTCGGTTCGCTCGGTTAAACCCCTTGCCTTACCCCTGCGGCAGGATTAAAAAAAGACGGACGCAACGTCCGGGACGGCCCGCGCCGGCCTAGGACTGAATCTCCTGGAGGTATAGATGGCCGCAGAAAAGGCCAAGAACGGTGAAGCCGTAATGGAGATGATCATCCTGAAGCGGCGGATGCACTGGTCGGAACGCGGCTTCAGCATCCTTTTCTCCTGGGTTATGATCGCGCTGGTCATCGCGGGGGGGTTCTTCACCTCGCGGATCATTGACCTGTTAGAGGGATACGGTATCTATCTGGACTTATCCATGGAGGTGTTCTGGATTCTCGTGATCCCGTTCATCGCCAATATATACGTCACGCGTCTGTCCCAACCTTTCTACGCCGTGACCGACACCCGGGTAGTCATGACGAAGTCGTACTCGAAGGATGTGGCCGTGGCCCTCCCCCTGCAGGAAATCGTCCGGGCGGAGATAGTCTCGAAGCGCGGCGGTTCCGGCAACGTGAACATCTACACCAGCGTGAACAGCGGTAACCGCCTCCTGATAACCAACGAAGGGGAGTTCGGCGTCGCTTCGATGGCGAACGTGGCCAAGCCGGAGAACTTCGTCAACACGCTCAACGCCGCCAGACGCAGCCTGAGCATGGGCGGCGAGTAGGGGTACCGTTCAGGGCCTGGGGTTTTCCATGGGACAAATCGAGTGTCCATCCTGCGGTCGGTCCATCTCCTCCGACTCCACCTCATGCAAATACTGCGGAGAACCGGTGAAGTCGGCGCAGGTCGCCGAGTCCACCCTTTCCAACACCGTCGCCTGTCCCGGTTGCGGTCAGTCCATCAAGTCCGCTCTGGAAGTCTGCCCCCACTGCGGTTTCGAACGGAAAGTCGCGAAGAAAAAGACCCCTCCGAAGGCGAAGCCGGAGAAGGCCCCGCCCCAGGTCATCGTCCCCCGGAAGAGGGTGGACGTAGAAGCGCCTCCGGCCGCTCATGCCGCCCCGCCTACCGTTGCCAAGATCGCCCCTCCCCCGGAAGCAAAAGCCGCCGAGCCGAATGTACCCCCCCCGGGCAAATCTGAGCCGGCCACCTCGACGAGGGAGCCCCGGACCCGGACCCCCGAGCCGCCGACGAAAATTGACCAGGAGCGCATAGACGCCACGAGGCACACTTCAACCACAACGGAGCTGCCGCCGCCTCCGGGTCTGGACTCCGACTACCTGCCGGAGCGTCCCGAGGGCTTGATCTCCGGCAAAATCCACGTCTTCCTCCGCGGTCTCCAACTCGCCGTCAAGCCCATGGACTACCCGACCCTCATCACCAACATCCGCTCCCACAAGGTCAAGCTCAACGATTTCATCTACGACGAGGCGCGGAGGGGCTGGCGGACTATCGCCGACATGTTCAACCTGCCCGAGATGGAGTGAGACCGAGGCTCGGCTTGGTTGCGCCGGCATCCTGAACTTCACCTTCTCACCGGGCCCGGCCCGGTTTTTCTAAACGGAGTGGCGCCCCCGGCGACACGGAGTAATGCCCCCGGCACAATGGAGTGGCGCCCCCGGCGACACGGAGTGATGCCCCGCTTTATCGGAAACGGCGCGACCGCAGATGGACTTTTCCCCATTCAGGACACCCCGGAGACTGGCGGTCTTCCTTCTCCTGACCGCTGCGGGACTGCTGGCGGCGGCGCACCTGACCGTCGGCTGGCTCTGGCCCGCCCAGGACGAGGCGCGGGAGCTCCGGGAGCACCTGCGGACCGCCGGCGTCGGCCTGAGCTGGGAGGCCGCCGGGCGCGACCTGGCGCTGAACCTGGTCCTGGACGGCGTCGAGGTGGGCGGGCTCCCCGCCGAGCGGCTGACCCTGGGAGCCGACAGGGTGGCCCTGGAGGGGGCGGCTCTCGGGGCGGACGAGCTGGCCTCGCTCGCCGTGACGGCCTGCGTGTTGGGGAAAAGCGGTCTGTCGCTCGGGGGTACCCTGGACCTGGGTCCGGATCTCTGTCTCCTCGGCGTGTGGAACGGCGTCGTCGCCGACGGACGGCTTTCGCTGGCCGGGGACGCCGTCCTCTCCCGCCGGGGGCGCGAGCTCGAGGCCCATACGTCATTTCACCTCATCCGTGGGGCGATTTGCCTCACCCTGGAGTCCGAGGGGAGCCTGGTCGTCGGTCGGCTCGACTCCGGGGGCTTTTTCTTCTCCCCCCGCCTGGATGCGGCCGAACTGACCGGGCTCTGGGGCAGCGACCCGGTTCAGGCTGGCGGAATCGTCTGCGCGATGGGCTGGCCCGGCGATAATCGCTGGCTCGTCTGGAGCTCCGGCTTCGGGCTGCGCCGGCGGGGGGCGCCCGAGGAGTTTTCCTGTGGACCATTCTTCTTCGAGTACGAAGGCGGGGGCTGGATCGCCTGGCTGGCCGGAACCGGAACGGCCCGCGGAACGGACGGCGGGCTCGCCGAGCTGTCCCTCGCCGCCGACCTGGACGTCCGACACCTGGCCCGGTCGGTGCTCCCCCTGGGCAGCACGGGGTCCGGCCGTGTCGGGTGCGAGGTCCTCTTCCACAGGCTGCGGGCGCCTCGGCTCTCACTCACCGCCGAGGGGGTCGCCCTGGACCTTCCCGACGGGACCCACCTGTCCCTCGAGGGCTCCATGTCCCTGACGGACGGCGTCCCCCGGGCCGACTGCCGCTTCGACACGGGGGGCGGCTGGCTGGATTACGGCATCGGCGAGGACGGGGTCGCGACTTTGTCCGGGGAGGGTGTGACGCTGGATTCCGCCTGGCGCGGCGGTCTGGAGCTGCGCGAGGTCATCCCCCCGCTGGGGTTGCTGGACTTCGAACCGCTCATCGCCCCCGCGAACTTGAGGTTGGAGCTCCCCGACTGCCGCTGGGGTGATTCGCCGCTGGGGCGGATCAGCGGCGTCGTCCGCCGGGGGGCCGGCGGTTGGACCGCCGACCTGACCCTGGAGACGGACGGAGGCCAAGCGCGGTGCGCCTGGCGCCTGGACCTTTTCGGCTTTCAGCGGATCCGGGGCACCTTCCGGGGCCTCCCCCTAACGCTCGTCCGCATCCTGGGGGCCGAAGAGGCCGGTCTCGCGCCCACCGACGGGCGGGTGGAGGGAAGCGTGGAGCTGACCCTGCGGGGAGCCGCGCCGGATTCCCTGGCCTTGAACCTTACGGCGACCGGGGTGGAGGCACCGCTGCCGCCGTTTCTGGCCTCCCTCTGGCGCTGGGCGGACACGGCGGCCGAAACGCCCGCGCTCACCGGGGCAAAGCTCGAGCTCGCCTGGGACCTCCGCGGCGGCGAGCCCGGTGAAATGGCCCTCCGCTTGACCTCCCCCGACCTGCGTGTTACTTTAAGCCCCGGTAGCCGGGCGGCCTGGGCGGGCGCCCTGGACATCTCCGGGCGCTTCGAGGTGCCGCCGGGGGTGGCCCGGCGGATGTCGGAGCGGGGCGTCCTGGTCTTCCGCACACCGAGCGGCTGGGGCGCCGTGCCCTTCCACCTGGGCGGGACCTGGACCGATCCCCAGCCCCGTCTCGACCTTGTGCAGTCCCGGTCCCTTGCCGCTTCCGAGCCGCCGCCCGGGACGGTGGGCTGGTAGGGCGGGAAGTTGCGAAAACTTCCCGTCGAGCCGACCGAGCCGGAGGGGTTGCCTTTGTTGCTCCGGAATGAATATGGCGGCCGAGCCTTGTGAACCCGGCACGGGAGTCGTCCAATGCCCTTCGGGGATAAAAGCCCAGTCGCGTCGGGAAAGGTGAACCTGGCGCCCGTCCTGGCCGAGGCGATAGACATCGCCCGGGAGGCGGGGGCGCTCCTGGGCGACCTCTTCTCCAAGCCCCGCGACATTGGGTACAAAGGGAAGATAGACCTCGTCACCGACGCCGACCGCGCCGCCGAGGATCTGATTCTGGGGCGTCTCGCCCGGGCCTTCCCCGACCACGCCTTCCTGGCCGAGGAGTCCTCCGGCGGCCGGGTATCCCGGCCCGATCCCATGCCTCGCTACCTGTGGCTGGTGGACCCCCTGGACGGCACGACCAACTACGCCCACGGGCTGCCCATCTACGCGGTTTCGATCGGCCTCCTCGTTGAGGGGGTGCCGGCCCTGGGCGTGGTTTACGACCCCTCCCGCGACGAGCTATTCCACGGCGGAGTCGGCCTGGGCGCCTATCTGAACGACCGGCCGGTCCGGGTCAGCGCCGAGGCCGACCTCGAGCGGTCCATCCTGGCCACCGGCTTCCCCTACGACCTGCGGGTCTCCGTGGACAACAACCTGGCCCACTTCACCCGGTTCAGCTACGCCACCCAGGCCATCCGGCGCCTGGGATCGGCGGCCCTGGATCTTTGCTACGTGGCCTGCGGCCGGCTCGACGGCTTCTGGGAGCTCAAGCTCCACCCCTGGGACACGGCGGCGGCGGCGGCCTTCATCCCCGAGGCGGGCGGGCGGGTCAGCGACTACGCCGGCGGCCCCTTCGACGTTTTCGGCCGCCAGGCCGTGGCCTCGAACGGGGCGCTCCACGAGCCTATACTCCGGGTCATCTCTGCGGACGAACCGTAAAGGAGCGGCCATGCGGCGGACGGCGCTTTTCCTCGTCTGGACGGCGGTCCTCATCGGAGCATCCTGCGATGGCGGGAAGGAACCCCCGGTCGGGGAGGTCCTCGACCTCACCGCGCCCCCGGACGGCGGGGCCGTCGTCCCCCCCGAGGTGCCAACCGCCGAGCGGTACGCCGAGGTGGCCGAGGGTCCGTTGAACCTGCGCGAGGAGCCCACCGTGGATTCGGCGGTCATCGTCCAGCTTCCCGCCCGGGCCCGGGTGGAGATTCTGAGCAAGGGGCGCGAGGAAACCATCGGGGAGGACACCGACCGCTGGTACGAGGTGCGCACCGCCGACGGAAAACACGGTTACGTCTTCGGGGCGTTTCTTACGCTGGGCGCTCCGGCGCCGGGCGAGGGGACACCCGCCCCCCCGACCACCCTGGAGCTGCCCGGCTCGGCGACCACGATTCCCGGGGGCCTCGGGCCCGTCGAGCTTCTGGGCCTGTCCGAGGAGGCGGAGACGGCGGGCCGGTTGACCGAGGCCGCGGATTACCTGGCCGCGGCGCTCACCGCCAACCCGGAGCACGTCAAGGGCTACTTCCACCTGAGCGACCTGTACTTCGAGCTGGAGCGCTACGCCGACGCCGCGACCGCTTTGGAGAATTTCATCGCTCACGAGCCCGACAGTTTCTGGGGGCACAACAACCTGGGCTTGGCCTGCATCCGGACCCAGAACTACCCCCGGGCCATCGCCGTGCTGGAGCGGGCGGTGCAGCTCCAGCCCGAAGGCCGCTCCGGGGAGGCCGGAGAAGAAGCGGTGCGGCTGGCCTACCGCAACCTCATCGCCGCCTACCAGGCCAACCGGGACACCGAAGGCGCCGAGCGGGCGCGTCGGCGGATGGACGCCCTGTAGCATGTCTAGCCTCGGCGATCGCTTTGCGTTCCTGCCGCGCTTCCGCTGCGAGGAGGAGCTCGCCGCGGGGGGGCGGGTGGAGCTCGTCGGCGAGGAGGCGCACCACGCCCTCCGGGTGCGGCGCCTGCGCCCCGGCGATGCCCTGGCTCTCGTAGACGGCCGGGGGACGACCGCCCGGGGTACGATCCTCCGCCTGACGGCGCACGGATTCTTCGTGGGGATTGAGGAGACGGCGGAGCGGCTGGGCGAGCTGCCCGTAAAAATCGTCCTCTACCAGGCCCTCGTCAAGCACCGCCGCTTCGAGGAGGCCCTGTACATGGCGGTCGAATTGGGCGTTTCCGCCGTCATTGGGCTGGTATCCGAGCGCAGCGTGGCGCGGCCGAACCCGGAGCGGCTGCCGGAGCTCCTGTCGCGTTGGCAAAAGATCGCCTGGGAGGAGACGAAGCTCTGCGAGCGCAGCGTGGTCCCGACGGTGGGGGCGCCGGTGGACCTCGCCACGGCGGTCAACTGCAGCGCCTGCAACCACAAGGTCATCCTCACGCCGCGCCGCGGAGCCCCGGCCCTGGACCGGCTGGTGGAAAACCTCGGCGCGCGCGAGGGGGAGCGCATCGCCCTGGTCGTCGGGCCCGAGGGCGATTTCACCGACGAGGAGCGCGCCTACGCCCTGGCCCACGGCTGCCGGGAGGCGAGCCTGGGCGACCGGCTCCTGCGGAGCGAGGTGGCGGGGGTGGCCGCCGTGACGGCGACCCTGGCGGGCCTGGGCGCCCTCGAGGAGTATAAAAGGTAAGCTGGGAGATTCCATGCGGGATTGCATCTTCTGCCGGATCGTCGCCGGGGAGATCCCCTCGACCAAGGTGTACGAGGACGAGCGCTACTACGCCTTTCGGGACATCAACCCCAAGGCGCCGGTGCACTTCCTGGTCGTCACCCGGGAGCACATCGGCGGGGTGGCCGACATGGAGGGGCGCGAGGAGCTTTTGGGCGGCCTGGTGACCACGGGGATCAGGATGGCCGCCGAGCTGGGGCTCGCCGACGCCGGTTACCGGCTGGTGCTGAATCAGGGGGCCGACGGGGGGCAGAGCGTGCCCCACGTCCACCTCCACGTCCTCGGCGGGCGCGCTCTGGCCTGGCCGCCGGGGTAATGGACGCGTTGCGAACGATATTGTCCCCGCCGGGCGACGCCCGGTGGAACATGGCCCTCGACGAGACCCTCCTCGCGGGGGTCGTCGGGGGCCGTGCCGGTCCGACGCTGCGGCTCTACTCCTGGCGGCCGCCGGGGATCAGCCTGGGGCATTTTCAGCCGGCGGGGATGGCGGACTTCGGGGCCTGCGCG
>Ga0154624_1139_pt5 | contig 10430 bp, 9 predicted proteins | sample Rifle2008BG13ft_FD_116053 | JGI IMG/M metagenome (GOLD analysis project Ga0154624, IMG submission 116053) | Candidatus Coatesbacteria bacterium RBG_13_66_14 | reverse complement strand
ATGAGGACGACGGGCGTCTGGTCCGTGGGGAGCGGGACGAGGGCGCCGGTGTCCCCGCCGCAGGCGGATACCGCGGCGAGGAGCAGGATTGACAACCGGATAAGGCGTTTCACGGGGGTCCTCTCCTTGGCAGGGGGTTTAACTGTGTAGGGGCGGCCTGTAACGAGTCCTCTGCGGTCGCCCGCGGGTGGGGACAGGGCCCCGCCCCTACTCCGGAAAACCGAGCTTTAGCGAGCTACGCCTTTTACGAAACCCTTTGTCCGAAACAGGGTTTGTCAACGACGCCCCATTTTACCACCCGTGGGGGTTCCGTGCCACCGTGTGGAGGCGGATCACGGCGGCCGTCAACCGGTGGGCTCCCGTCCCGGCGCCAGCCAGGCCTTCACCTCGGCGACCAGGCCCTGGAAGAGCCACCAGAGCGGGAAGTAGACCCGGGAGCGGAAGCCGAGGTTGAAGACGGTTCTCCCTATGGCCGCTCCGAGTAGGAAGACGACCGTCAGCGCGAGCGGCACTCGGTAGAACCATCCGCCCTCCCCGATCATGCCCAGGACTGAGCCGACCGTCAGGAGAGCCAGCCACAGGGCGGTCAGGTTGCCGAGGAGGTGGCGGACGAGCACCCTCGGGCTGAAGCGCCGCCGGGGGATGGAGCGGATGCCGCGCCGTTTCTCGGCGATTACCCGCGCGGTCAGCTCCGCCATGTTCTTCGGCGGGACGAGGCGCCCCACCAGCCCCCGTTTTCCGGGCAGAAAGACCGCCTTTTTGTGAGCGTTCGCCAGGGCGGATAGGTCCACCCCGCCCCCGTCGGCGAACTCCCGCCGCACCGCGTAGGGATGGCCGTCTAGGTCCGAGGGAACGCCCGAACCCGCCTCCCAGGCGGCCAGCCGCCAAGTCCAGCCGCGGTGGATGCTCTCCGCCTGGGCCAGCGCCGCCTCGCGCCCCCCCGTCCGGCCCGACTCCTCCACCTCCGGCGCCAAGAGCCGCCCCACCACCAGGGCGGTCCGTTCGTCGTCCAGCGGGGCGACGAGCCGCCGGACGCCGCCGTCGGTCAGCCTCCCCCCCCGACCCGGGGAGACGAGAATCGGCGCCTCGGCCCGGCTTTCCGGTTCTATCCCCTCGTACCGCAGTCGGCTTACGCCGGGTGTCGGTGCGGGACGTCTCGGCACGTCCACTTTTTTTGCGAAGATGGAGAGAGAGGCGCACAGGAGTGGATAAACCAGATGGGCCAGCGCCAGGGCGCCGGCGCCGACGGACATCAGTGTTTCGGGGAGGGTCATGGGACGTCGGGGGCGAGGGCGGCGGCCCGGGCCACCTCCGTCCGGGCCCGGGCGGAGTTGTGCTCGGCGAGGGTGCGGCTGAAGGTGTGCGTCCCGTCGCCGTTGGAGACGAAGAAGAGGTAGTCGTGCCCCTCGGGGGAGAGGGCGGCGGCGACGGCCGCGCGGCCCGGGTTGTCTATGGGACCCGGCGGCAGACCGGGGTGGAGGTAGGTGTTGTACGGGCTCTCAACCCTGAGGTCGGCGAACTCCAGCACCTGCTTGTGCTCCCCCAGGGCGTAGAGGACCGTGGCGCAGCTCTCCAGGTTCATGCCCCGCTCGAGGCGGTTGGCGAAAACGCCGGCGATGCGCGGGAACTCCCCGAAATCCGCCCCCTCTGCCTGGACGATGCTGGCCAGCGTCAGCGTCTCGTATCGGTCAACCCCCGTCCGCCCGCTTTTGGCGAGCTCCTCCTCCCACACCCGGTCTCCCCGGTCCAGGAGGAGCCCGGCGACCTCCTCGGCGGTGACGTCCACCGGCACCTCGTAGGTGTCGGGGAAGAGATAGCCCTCGGGCGAGTTGACCCTGTACCGCTCGAAGGCCGCCCGGGCGGCGGCGGAGAGGAACTCGCCGGCTCCGCAGATCCCCTCCCGTCCAAGCCGGAGGGCCATCTGTTCGGCGTCGAGCCCCTCGGGGAGGGTGAAGCGGACGGTAAGGACCTTACCGGCGACGAGGGTTTCAGCGGTGTCGAAGAAGCAGGCCGGGGCGTTCAATCGGTACGTCCCCGCCTTCAGCTCGGAGTCCCGACCGGTGAGGTAGAGGTAGAGGCGGAACAATCGGGGGTGCTCGGTCACACCGGCGGCGGCCAGGAGCTCCGCCACCCGGTCGGCCCCTACGCCCTCGGGTATCTCCACGACCACGCTTCCGGCGGCTTCCACCGAGCCGTAGGCCAGCGCGCAGTAGTAGATGGCCAGCCCCGCCGCGACGACCACGAACGCGCCGACGGAGATGAGCGTTACGACGAGTGTCTTTTTCTTCATTTCTGCCTCTGGCGGTGATTGTACCAGAATCCGCATGTCATTCTTCCCGACCCTTAGGGTAATGCGGGGGAGGGGAGTCAATGCGGGCGGGTCACCAGACCCGCCCCTGCGGGATATGTGTGAACCGTGCGCCATCCTCTATCTCATCGCAACCGGGGTGAGGTCGTCCGTCGAAAAAACGGCGGGGACTGAAGTCCCCGCCCTGCATTTTCGGAATCGAAGGCCGGCGGTCTAGGCCGTCTTCTTCTCCCTGGCTTCCCGGTCCCGCAGGCAGCCGGCCGAGCAGCTCTCCATGGAGAGGTCGTAGCGTTCCTTGAGCGTCATCTTCGCCGGGAGCTGGATGACGAGCCGCCCGTTGGGCCCCTCGTCCAGGGCCACACGGCTGCCCACTTTCATGCGGTGGTAGCACAGGGTGCAGCCGGCGACTTCGGCCAGCACCTCCCGCCCCGAGTCGAGCCGGACCTTCACCGGCAGGTTGGAGCACTGGCACTTCTCCTCGAGCGTGCTCTCGAAGCTGGTGATAGTGCCCTTCTTGCGCCTGAAGTACGAGGAGACGCGCCCGAAGATGTAGAAGAAGGTGATGACCAGGCACGTGGCCCAGAAGACGAACCCCGAATCCTCGTAGGTCGGCTCCAGGCTGATGTGCGCCGCGGCGGCGAGGGGGAAGAGGGCTATCAGGATGGCGGGGAGCCTGTGCATGATCGCGTCAATGTGAAAGGTTGTGAGGGGTGATTTTAGCCGATACCGCACCCCCGTGTCCAGCCGCCCCGATTATACACCTATATTGTGTAGAATAACCGATTTCTTGCACTCGGGCGCTTAATGGCAAACGGGCCTTCTCCGCCGAGAGCGCCGCTGCAAGCGTCTCCCGGGATGTCGTCGAGGCCGGTCACCGGCCGCCGACCGGGGAGGACATGTGGGAATCCCTTGGGGGGTAGCCTTTTCTAGGTCTTTTTGAACGGTCGGATTACATGTTTTCTTCAAAAAGGGTGTCTTTCTGCGCAGAAAACCCGGGGTCGAAGTCCCCGCGGGTGGGTCAACTAACTTCAGGGAAGCGGGACCTGGCCCTGCTATGGTAGAGGTTGGAGTGCGGAACATAAAGGAGAAAATATGAAAAAGCTCATCGTTCTCCTGGCGACAATGACCATGGCCGCCTTTGCCGGCCAGTACGACCTTCTTATCGGCCACAGCGATCCCGGCTCGACCTCGGGCGTCGAGGCCAACATCGCCGATGATCCTTTCTACTCCAGCGTCACCTTCGAGAACTGGAGCACGGCCACACCTACCCTGGAGCACCTCCTGAATTACGGCTGCGTCTATACCTGGAGCAACTACGATTTCGCCGATGGCACCACCCTGGGGGACAGGCTCGCCGACTACGTGGACCAGGGCGGCACCGTGGTCATCAGCAACTTCTGCTGGACCTCCAAATGGGGCCTCTACGGCCGGATCCAGACCGATCCCGACTACGCCCCGCTGGGACACAACGGCAACTGTGCTTACTCCTACACCGAGCTGGGCTCCTACGATCACGACCATCCTTTCATGGACGGCGTCTCGTCCATCACGAGAATCTACTACATGTCCTACGTGCTCAAGGAGCCGTCCGCGACCTGGATCGCCGACACCGCTTCGCTTTACCCTCTCTGCGCCGTCAACGCCGACTTCAACGTCGCCGGCGTAAACATGTTCCCCGGTGACGCGAGGCTCTGGACGGGCGACGGTTGGAAATTGTACAACAACGTCATCCAGGGCCTGATGATGAATTCCGTCGAGGATACGGTTCCGCCCACCGTGGCGGGCATGGACCCCGGCGACGGCGACACCGGCGTTCCGCTCGACTACACCGTCGTCTTTCACTGCGTGGATGACCAGACGCCGGTGGATACCGACACCGTCAGCCTGACCGTCCGGGATTCCAGCCTCGGCGGTGACAACGCGGTCCGCGCCGGTGCGGCTCTCGATGTTCGTTACGGCTCGAACCGCGCACTCGCCGGAGACCTGGACGTGGACGACACCGATCAGATGGACGTCGTTTGCACCTGGACCGGGGCCGATGACTTCCACGAGGGCGTCGCCGTCACCTGCACCGTGGACGGCGGCCTGGCCGACCGGCTCGGCAACGAGATGGGTGACGAGTTCGTCTGGACCTTCACCACCTCCGGCGCCCCCGTCGCCGAGACCACCTGGGGCGCCATCAAGGCCGGTTTCTGACCCCGCTGGAGGGGGACCCCGTCCGGGGTTCCCCTCCTCCATTTCGTTCGGCGGTGGCGGTGTCGGCAGAGGTTTAAATATCAAGGTTCGACGATAAACAGGTGCGCGGACCATAGAACACTCTCCGCAGCGGTCGCCCGGGAAAAAAGTCTTGCACTGCGTCTAAATTGTTGGTAAAGTGTACCTGTTGTCCTTTCCCCCCTAGACACGAAGGAGATAAAGATGAAGAAGCTTGTTATCCTGCTTGCGTTGATGGTCGTAGCGTCTTTCGCGGACCAGTACGACCTGATGATCGCCCACTGCGATCCAGGCTCGACCTCGGGCGTCACCACGAACATCGCCGGCGACCCCTTCTACGAAGATGTGTACTTCGTCAACTGCCAGTCCTACACCCCCACCGTGGCGGAGATGGCGGAGTACGGCTGCGTCTTCACCTGGAGTAACTACACCTACTCCAACCCGACGCAGATGGGCAACAACCTGGCCGACTACGTGGACGACGGCGGCACGGTCGTCATCAACGACTTCTCCTGGACCTCGGGCTGGGGCCTCCAGGGGCGGCTCATGACCGACGCCAACTACGCCCCCATGACCCACAACGGCTCCGGCGCGTACTCTAACACCAACCTGGGCTCCAAGGACGACGCCCACCCCTTCATGGACGGCGTTTCCTCCATCACGAACATCTACTACTGGACCTACGTGACCAAGGAATCCCCGGCCACCTGGGTCGCCGACAACACCACGAGCGTCATCTACTGCGCCGTCAACGCCGACTTCAACGTCGCGGGCGTGAACATGTACCCCGGCGACGCCAAACACTGGTCCGGCGACGGCTGGATACTGTTGAACAACATGATCCAGAACCTGATGGAAGGCCTGATCGAGGACTTCGACCCGCCGTATGTCAACGGGATGGATCCCGATGACGGCGAAGTGGACGTCCCGATTGACTCCACCGTCGTCTTCCACTGCGTGGACGACATCTCGAAGGTGGATACCGACACCATTGACTTCACGGTCAAGGACTCCACTCTGACCGGCAGCCGCACCGTGAGCGCCGGCGGCGCTTTGAGCGTCCTCGCCTCCCCGGCCCGGACCCTGCCCGGCGACCTGGACATTGACGACACCGACCCGGCTGACGTGGTCTGCACCTGGACCGGGGCCGATGACTTCTACGATGACGTGACCATCACCTGCACCGTGGACGGCATGCTGGCCGACAACCGCGGGAACGAGATGGGCGACGACTTCGTGTGGACCTTCGACACCGGCGCCGCCGTGGACATCACCACCTGGGGCGCCATCAAGGCCGACTTCTAGTCTCCCGTCGAGAGTATGTCTGGGGAACCCCGCTCGGGGTTCCCCTTTTTTGCTCGATGAAAAACGCGGCGCTCGACTAAAAACGGCCTTGGCCGGGGAATCCCGCGGGGTTCCCCTTTTTATGTCGTTGTTTATGTTTTTTTTAATAAGAACTGCAACCGCTGAATCCCCGGAAAAAAGGCTTGCGCGTGAGCGTTTTTTAAGTTAGTATTCCTACTGTGCCGATGATATTGGGAATTGGAATAAAGGCGACTAAAACCTAGACCGAACTGAAAGCGTCAGCGACGCAAGTTTGATATTTTTTTGACTGGCGCATGCGCAAAAACTTTGTTGAAAGAACTTTGGGTTCACACTAAAGTCAAGGAGGGTGAGATGAAAAAAGTAGCACTACTGCTTACTGTCCTGGTCGTAGCGGCCGCTTTCGCCCAGGATCCCGATGCCATCATCGTCAAGTACGACTCGACGTATGGCGGCAACTACCTCGCCGGCGCGTTGGGCAGCTTGTGGCCGGGCTGCTCCGTTACCTACTACGACGGCAACACTTGGCCCACCTTCATTACGGGCCTGACCGGTGGAACCTGGGATATGTGCATCGTCGCGGCGATAAACTACACCTCCTTCACCACCAGCGATTACACCGCTCTGACGACCTACTACACCGATTACGCGAAGCTGCACTATGTGAACTGGTACGCCCACGGCTCCTACGACTCCGGCCTTGAGACCGCCATGGGTGCCGGCAACCCGACCTCGATGGGCTTTACCTCGGCCCACTACGTCTGGGATGCTGGCCACGACATCGTCGATGGTATTGATCCCTGGACACTGGACATGCACGGCTGGGGCTTCGGCGGTTACCATCACCGCTACCCCTGGACCACGGCCAGCCCGGTGACCGGCTGGACCGCGACCGAGACGTCCGGCCAGGCGGGTCTCATGGAGGCCGAGAACGGCGAGGGCGTCATCACCGGTCTCTACGCGAGTTACATGGGCGGCGGCCAGGAGCAGGAACTCTGGGAGAACATCCTCGAGTTCATGTGGGGCGGCGAGCCCGACCTGGAACCGCCCTATGTTTACGGGATGGACCCCGACGACGGTGAGGTGGATGTGCCGCTCGACAGCAACATCATCTTCCACTGCAAGGACGACCTCTCCAAGGTTGACCTCACCACGATAGATTTCACCGCCCGCGACACCTCGCTTTCCGACGGCCGCGCCCTGAAATCCGGCGCCTCCGTCAGCGTCGCCTTCGACTCGACCCGCAGCATCGCCGGCGACCTGGACATAGACGACACCGATCCCAAGGACGTCCTCTGCACCTTCGACCCCGCCGATCCGATGCGCGAGGGTGATACCATCTCCTGCACCGTGGACGGCGGCCTGGCCGACGCCAAGGGCAACGAGATGGGCGACGACTTCGTCTGGACCTTCGACACCGAAGGTGCCGTTGCTGATACCACCTGGGGCGCCATCAAGGCCTCCGAGTTCTAATCACCGGTCCCGGTAAAGTTGGGGAACCCCGCGGGGTTCCCCTTTCTGTAAGTATGTCCCCTCTCCCTTTTAGGGAGCGGCGCACCGACGGATTAGGGTGAGGGTCGGGGCAGGGGGCGTGAAAGCGGCGGGGAAATGATTCCCCGCCCTATACGCATTGACCGATGTAGGGCGGCCCCTCTGCGGGCCGCCACGGGCCGACCTGAACGGCTCGCCGTCGGTCGGCCCCTACGTCATCGCAATCACGGATGAGGGCTGAAAGCGGCAGGGGATGGTATCTCCGCCCATTCAGGAGTATGGTGGCTAAAATGCACGGGCGGGTGTGGACACCCGCCCCTACGTCAAGACCGCCAACCCTACACGTAGGGGCGACCGTCCACGGTCGCCCGCAGGCGCGTCTGGACACCCGTCCATGCGTCCATCACACGAAAATGGCGCCGCCGCCCTTGAAGGAACCGCCGCGCCGGTGTATCCTTCCAGCGGAAAATCATCCCGGGGGTAACGATGTCGCGTCCGCCGCTCTCCAAACGGGCCGAGAGGATTCCGGCCAGCCCCATCCGCAAGCTCGTCCCCTACGCCCTCGCGGCCAAGCAGCGTGGGATCCACGTCTTCCATCTGAACATCGGCCAGCCGGACCTGCCCACCATCCCGGCGGGCCTGAAGGCGTTGCGCGATTACCAGCCGAAGGTCATCGAGTACGGCCTCTCCCAGGGCGATGCTGCGCTCACCGCGGCCCTGGTAAAATACTATGCCCCCCTGGGCCACCACTTCGAGCCGCACCACATCGTCACCACCACCGGCGGCTCGGAGGCCATCAGCTTCGCCATGATGGCCATCGGCGACGAGGACGACGAGTTCATCATCCCCGAGCCTTTCTACACCAACTACAACGGTTTCGCCGTCACCTCGGGGGTGCGGCTGGTGCCCATCACCACCTTCCCCGAGAACGGCTACCGCTGCCCCTCGGTGGAGCAGTTCGAGGAGCGGATCACCCCGCGCACGCGGGCCATCATCGTCAACTCGCCGGGCAACCCCACCGGGGCCGTGTACACCCGGGCGGAGATGGAGCGCGTCGCCTCCCTGGCCCAAAAGCACAACCTCTACGTCATCTCCGACGAGGTGTACCGCGAGTTCACCTTCGACGGGGTCGCCGCCGTCGGCATCCTGGACGTGGAGGGGATGGACGAGCGGGCGATAGTCATAGATTCGATCTCCAAGCGTTACTCGGCCTGCGGCGCCCGCATCGGCAGCGTCATCAGCCGCAACAACCGCCTGATGGAGGCGGTGCTGCGTTACGCCCAGGCGAGGCTCTGCCCGCCCGCCCTGGGGCAGGTGGTGGCCGCCGCCGCCTACTCCGACGAGTCGGACTACATCGCCCAGTCGCGCATCGAGTACCAGCGCCGCCGGGACGTCGTCTACGAAAGGATCCAGGAGATCGAGGGCGTGGTCTGCCAGAAGCCCCAGGGCGCCTTCTACGCCCTGGTGAAGATCCCGGTGGACGACGTGGAGAGCTTTGCCCAATGGCTGCTCACCGACTTTTCCGTGGAGGGCTTCACGGTGATGGTCGCTCCGGGGCCGGGGTTCTACGCCACGCCGGGGCTGGGCGGGCGGGAAATCCGCATCGCCTACGTCCTGAACTGCGATGAGCTGGAGCACGCCATGGACGTGCTGGTGGCCGGTATCGGGGCGTACAACCAGCGCGGCGCGCTGGACCCCAGTTCCGCGATTACAACCCCTGACCGATAAGATTCACACCCGCGAGCCAACCTTTTACGTCGTTAAAAACCAAAACGACCCCAAAAACATTCCGTGGGGGCGACCGTCCACGGTCGCCAAGTCGTTAAAAAAAACGGAGGGCCGACCCTCCGTTTCAATTTAACTCAAGGTCCGCTCAGGGCACGACCCAGTTGAAGCTCCCCTCGGCGACGGTCACGTAGGTCTGCCACATGTACCCGCCGCGCAGCGGGTCCCAGTCGTCCACCAGCTCGATGGCCACCCTGTACTCCACGGTGTGCGTGCCGTGGGCCCCGTCCGCTCCGTAGGAGTTCAGGTAGGATCCGAAGCGGTCGTCGTTGCTCAGAAGGGCGTAACCGGCGCACTGGTCCCTTTCCAGGGATGGGTCCGCCACCTCGACCCACCACTGGTTGTCGTCGTGGGGCCAATACGCCGCGGGGTCCAGGGTGATATTCACCAAGTGGACGAGGCCGAAGTACTGGGCGCCGGGGTGCAGCTCGTGGGCGTAGTCTATCCATTCCCCCATCGTGTGGCCGCCGTAGTAGCAGCGGCAGTTTATCTCGTCGTCCACGCCGTAGGTGAAGGTGCCCTTCAGGTTGTACGTGCTCTCCATGCCCTTTTCGGGGTAGTCGTTCTGGAACACTACCTCGCCCGGTTCAAGGGCCATCGCGGAGCATGACAGCGCCAGCAACACAATGACGCCCGGTTTTATCATCCCCAACCTCTCATGGCTTTCAGTGGTCGGTTGCTGAACGGCTATCAGCCCCGGTCGGTCAGGTGGTATACACCGATCGCGGCTCAGGGCACGATCCACTTGAAAGAGCCCTCGGCGACGGTCACGTCGGTCTGCCACATGTACTCGCCGCGCAGCGGGTCCCAGTCGTCCACCAGCTCGATGACCACCTTGTACTCCACGGTGTGCGTGCCGTGGGCCCCTTCCGCGCCGTAGGAGTTCAGGTCGGTTTCGAAACCGTAGATGTCGTCGCCGAACTCATTGGGCAGGAGCGAGTATCCGCCGCACTGGTCCCAGTCCAGGGAGGGGTCCGTCACCTCGGTCCACCACTGGTTGTCGTCGTGGGGCCAATCCGCCTTGGGGTCCAGGGTGAGGTTCACGATGTGGAAGTAGCCGGAGTACTGGGCGCCGGGGTGCAGCTCGTGGGCGTAGTCTATCCATTCCTCCAGCGTGTGGCCTCCGTAGTAGCAGCGGCAGTTTATCTCGTCGTCCACGCCGTAGGTGAAGGTGGTCTTCAGGTTGTACGAACTCTCCCCGCCCTTCTCGGGGTAGGCGTTCTGGAACACGACCTTCCCGGGGCTCAGGGCCGCGGCGGGAAGTATCAGGGCTAAAAACAGGAGAATCGTTGCCCTGCGCATCGGGGCC
>Ga0154624_1149_pt6 | contig 10727 bp, 9 predicted proteins | sample Rifle2008BG13ft_FD_116053 | JGI IMG/M metagenome (GOLD analysis project Ga0154624, IMG submission 116053) | Candidatus Coatesbacteria bacterium RBG_13_66_14 | reverse complement strand
GGAGATTTCGCCCAACCGCGCCGCCGCCATCGCGGACGGCCTCGACGCCCGGGTCAGCCTCGGCGGAAAAGTCTCCACCGTCGCCGAGGCCGTCCTGGTTTTTCTCGACCGCTCCCGGGACCTGGCCGACTCCGCCGGGCTGGCCGACGTCCATGCCCTCATCACGGACCGCGTGTCGCGGCGCTTTTCTCCGGGTGAGCGCCTTTTGGACCTCCACGAAAAGTTCTCCGGCGAGGAGCGACAGGTCGTCGCCGGGCTCGTCTCCCTGCTGTAAACGGACCATCGCCCCTCGGTGAGCTTCCGGGATTGACCTTCGAGGACTCGATTGACCGGCGATGGGGGACGACCGAGGCGGCGGCGCGGTTATTGCCCGAAAAAAGCGCGGTTCTGTCGAGGGCGTACAAAAAAGCAATAACCGTGACGCCGCCGGGCGAAGGCGAGAGGGCCCCTCGAACGGGTCCGCAGATTGAGCGGCCGCCCGGCGCAGTTGGTGAAAAGACCAGCCGGCATTTCCGGTGTTTCCCGTTGAAGGTTATAATGAAAGGCGTCGTCGGACGACCGCCCGCCGCGGCGCCCGCTTGTCCACGGCGAAGGGGCAGGGCGGCACGCGTTGCCGCTAACGCCGGGATGGCGCGATTCATCGTTCACGTTGGGTGATTAGCCCTTAAAATGGAATCCCGCCGCCACTCATTCTGGACCCTCTTCACCGGCACGGCGCGCGAGGCCGGGCGCATCGCCTTCGACGCCATCCGCTCCAACAAGCTGCGCAGCTTCCTGACGGTCCTGGGCATCGTCATCGGCGTCACGGTCATCATCACCCTGGTGAGCCTCATCGAGGGGCTGTCGAACAGCGTGGCGGAGCACATCGGCTCGCTGGGCTCGAACTACATCTACGTGAGCACCATGCCGGCCATCCAGACGGGGCGGCCAGACCCCGAGCTCATGTTCCGCCCGGACCTCACCCTGGACGACTCGCGGGCCATCGCGGAGTTCTGCCCCGACGTGGAGGCGGTCACGCCGATGTACTTCACCTCGGCCCGCGTCACCCACGGCGGCTCCTCCACGGACCTGGTCATGATAAACGGCGGCAACGAGGACTTCTGCCGGGTCAACGCGCTGGACGTGGCTCTCGGCCGCGACCTGACCCTCGCCGACGTGCGGGCGCGGCGGCGGGTGACCGTCCTGGGCGCCGACATCGCCGAGGCGCTCTTCGGCTCGGGCGACCCCGTGGGACGCGAGGTCCGCATCGGGCGCCACCGCTTCACCGTCATCGGGGTGCTGGAGCGGCGGGGGGATTTCCTGGGCCAGAGCCAGGACACCTACGTCATCGTCCCCCACACGCTTTTCGGGGCCATCTTCGAGCCGACCAAGATGGGCCGCACCGCGCTCTTCATCATTGCGACCAGCACCTCGCCCGCCACGGTCCTGCGCGCCGCCGACCAGATAGAGAGCCTCCTGCGCCGCCGCCGCGGCGTCGGGCCCGCCGAGGAGAACAACTTCGAGGTCTCCACCCAGGGCGGCCTCCTCGAGGTCTTTAAGGAGATGGAGACCGTCCTCTACGCCGTCCTCGTCGGCGTGGCCTCCATGTCGCTCCTGGTGGGCGGCATCGGCATCATGAACATCATGCTCGTGGCCGTCACCGAGCGCACGCGGGAGATCGGCGTGCGCAAGGCCATCGGCGCCCGCCGCCGAGACATCACCGCCCAGTTCGTCACCGAGTCCGTGGTGTTGACCCTCTTCGGCGGGGTGGTCGGCGTGGGCCTGGGGTGGGGACTGGCGGCGATTCTGGCCGCCGTCCTCGAGCTCCCCAACGCCATCACCTGGTGGTCCATCCTTCTGGGCCTATCGTTCAGCGTCATCGTCGGGCTCTTCTTCGGCACCTATCCCGCCGTCAAAGCCTCCCGCCTGGACCCCATAGACGCCCTGCGGTACGAGTAGATATCCCCCCCGCCCGGGGCGAATCGCCCCTTAAACTGGATTGAATATTCACAAAGCGAAAAAAGGTTGAGTTGGGCTGCGGGCTCATCTTCGGCGCGCGGTTCTTATGGCATTAAACGTGCTATAATTCCTGATTGAAACTGGGGGAGGTCCGCCATGAGGTACGCCGTAATAGCTCTTGTGCTTCTACCGGTCCTCGCCGCCGCAGGGTCGTGGCGTATTGAGTCCGTTGACCTTGGCGACACGGCAGGGCTTTATAGTGGTAAATTCATGTCCCTGGATTCATCAGATAATCCTCATATCGTTTATTATGATTATGTTAATGACGACCTTAAATACGCAGCGTGGGATGGTGTAGAATGGCAAATAGAAACTGTGGATTCAGAGGGTGATGTTGGGAAATGCCCTTCAGTGATGCTTGATTCCTTCGATTATCCTCATATAGCATATCGAGGTGATTATCCAGAGTGTAATTTGAAATATGCATACTGGGACGGAGTTCAGTGGCATGTTGAAAATGTTGGTATAGGACAGGATGGTAATTATACAGATTTAGTTCTCGATAATCTAGGATATCCACATATAGTGCACTCTCGTTATATGGAAATGCTTATGTATACGTATTGGGATGGTTCTGCTTGGCAAAGGAAGAATATTGAATATGTAGAAATCGGGGGGTGTGGTTCGATACAACTTGATAATTCAGGTGTTCCACATATAGCATATAATATTTGTCGTATATATGATGACCCCCCTTGGATGTGTATCGAATATACCTACTGGGATATTGACCAATGGCATTTTGAAATGATTGAGGATTGTACTATGTCAACCGTAAGCCTTGCTTTAGATACTTCAGATAACCCTCATGTTGCCTTTTCGGCTCCAAATAATGATTTAAGGTACGCTTTCTCAGATGGTGGTGAATGGCAGCTAGAAGACACTGATGTAAATGGCGGACGGGGTGCTTCCATCTCACTTGATTTAAATAATTACCCACATATATCTCACATAAGTAGTATATATCAACGGAATCATAAAAATGAATTATTTTATTCGTATTGGGACGGAGAGCAATGGTTAACAGATTTAATTGATACTTGGTTTACAAGTATTGATAGACACACTACATTGGTGCTTGATTCCAACTATAATCCTTATATTGCATATTGTTCTAACTATATATTAAAAGTAGCAAAATACCTACCGGATGAATTACATCTTTTAAATCCTTTAAAGGGCGGAGTTGTCGATACACTCACACCGATTTTGGACTGGGAGGATTCACCGTTCCCCGACCACGAGAGCTACACTCTTTGGTGGGGAAGCGACCTGGACTTCGAGGATTACAACGAAGTAACGGACATCACCGAGTCCGGGTATACGATTCCGAGCGGTATCGATGACGGGGACCGCATCTACTGGCGAGTGAAGTCTATAGATGACCTGGGCAGAGAGTACTGGGCAAAGGAGACGGACTGGTACTTCGACGTGGACCTGGGCGGCGGGGTGGACGTCGTCGACTTCGGCGCGGGCGCGACCGACGAGGGGATTCTCGTAAACTGGCGCTGTGAAGGCGGGGAGCCGGCCGGGGTGCGCGTCCTGCGGGGCGACGGCGAGGCGGAGATAATTTCAGGCAATTTGCCCGGCGATTCATCGAGATACCTCGACCGGGACGTGGAGCCCGGCGGGAGTTTCCGCTACTGGCTGGAGGTCGTCGAGGGGGACGGGACGGTCAGCCGTTTCGGCCCCACGGAGGCGGTGACCGTTCCCGGAGAAACATACGCGCTCGTGCTCGACGCCGCCTATCCCAGCCCGTCGCGGGAGGTCGTCAACTTCGCCTATTCCCTGCCCGCCGACGGCCGCGTCGTCCTGTCGGTCTACGACCTCTCGGGCCGGCGCGTGGCGACGCTGGTGGATTCGGAGTTGACCACGGGTCGCCACGAGGCGTCCTGGAATTGCGCCGAGGTTCCCAGCGGCGTTTACCTCTACCGCCTGGAGACGACCGCGGGGTCGCTGACCCGGCGGTTGGTCGTCAGCCGGTGAGATTGATGAACCGTAGGGTGGGGGCTCTGTACCCCACCCATTTTTACCCTCACCCCATCCCCGTCGGCGCGCCGCTCCATTAAAGGGAGAGGGGATTCGCTTCACCCCTCACCCTAGCCCGTAAGCGAACGCTTCCCCCCAGAGGGGGGAGGGGGTTGGCAGCCCTCACCCCATCCCCGTCGGCGCGCCGCTCCCACGGGGAGAGGGGGGACTTGGGAACGCGCCGACGCCCCGGCGCGTTTTATTACCGGCCGACCCTTGCCACGGCCGCTTACGTGGCGTAATATTCCTATGGAGCGCCGACAACCGGAGAGCCGATGTACTGCTTCCACTGCGGTTCCAGGGTGGACGAGAACGCGGACTTCTGCCACAACTGCGGTCAGCCCATCGCGCAGGTGCAGATCCAGACGTCGCCCATGGAGAAGCTCGACGCCGACGGAATCCCCGAGTACATCGGCAAGTACAAGATCCGCCGGCGCATCGGCATCGGCGGGATGGGCATCGTCTATGAGGCCTACGACGAGAACCTGAAGCGCAACGTGGCGGTCAAGGTCCTGCCGTCGCGGCTGTCCCAGCGCGCGGGGTACGCCGAGCGGTTCCTGGCCGAGGCCCACCGCGCCGCCGAGCTCGAGCACCCCAACATCGTCATGATCCACGACGTGGGCACCGACGCCGGGCGCAGCTACTTCGTGATGAACCTGTTGTCCGGCGAGAGCCTGGAGCACCTGATCGCCAAAGGGGCCGTCTCCACCAAGGACGGCCTCCAGTACGTCATCCAGCTCGTCCGGGCGCTCGGGTTCGCCCACTCGCGGGGGGTGGTCCACTGCGACGTGAAGCCGGGCAACGTGATCATCGGCTCCGACGGCCACGTCACCCTGCTGGACTTCGGCATCGCCAAGACGGCCGCCGTGCAGGAGAACACGGCCATCGGCACGCCGGAGTACATGAGCCCGGAGCAGTGCCAGGGGCACAACGTGGACGCCCGCTCCGACGTCTACTCCATGGGCATCCTGATGTACAAGCTCTTCACCCGGCGCCTGCCCTTCACCGCCGACAAGAAGATAGCCGTCGCCTTCAAGCAGATAAACGAGCCGCCCATCCCGCCCCGGATGCTCAACTCCGACATCCCCGAGTGGCTCGAGAAGATAATCCTGCGGTGCCTGGAGAAGAACCCCGAGGACCGCTACCACACGACCTCGGAGCTGGCGAACGAGATGGACGCGGGCCTGCGCGTCATCTACGCCGAGGAGAAAGACCGGCGGCTGCGGGGCGAAAAGGAGGTCCTGGGCCCGGGGGAGAGGTGGCGCTATCGGAAGCGGCTGTTGGTGGCCATCCTTTTAGGGGCGCTGGGGCTCGGCGCCCTCGTCTGGGGGACCATCGCCACCATCAACTGGCTCGAGCTGCAGAACAACGACGACGAACAGGACCAGATCATCGCCGGGTCGGAGTACATCGTGGCGAAGAACGAGGTCATCATAAACATCATCAGCCGCCCGCCCGAGGCCACCGTCTTCATCAACGACCGCCGCTTCGGCACCACCCCCCTGAAGACCCGCCTCCAGCGCGGCCGGTCCTACACCCTCCGCTTCGAGAAGTACGAGTACAACACCCTGGAGACCGAGTTCACCCCCGGCGAGGGCGACATCGTCTCCTTCGAGGTGGAGCTGAACGTGTCCACCTACGGCTGGCTGAATCTGGTGGGGCCGGAGGGCGCCGACGTCTGGATAGACGAGATCTACATCGGCAAGCTGCCCAAGGGCAGGCTCCAGCTCCTTTCGGGCGAACACAAGCTGAAGGTGGCCACCCAGGGCGGGCTCATAAGCCGCGAGTTCTACGTGCCCAAGGACCGGGTGGTGACCATCGCCGCCGGCGCCGACAGCACCTCCAAGCCCCCCACCGAGATCGGCGAGGCCATGGACATCCACGAGGCCGAGGACATCCTGATGGGCGGCGGAGGCGGGTAGCCGTCGCGGGGGTTGGCAGGTTTCCCTCTCCCGGCGGGAGCGGCGCGCCGACGGGGGGGTGAGGGGTGAGACGGCGGCCCGCGGAGGGGCCGCCCTACATCATCGCAAACCGGGGTGAGGTATGAAGCGGCGGGGTTGGGAACCCCCGCCCTACGTTTAAGAGAGGCTCGCCTGCGGGCCGGCAGGTTTCCCTCTCCCTGTGGGAGAGGGATTAAGGGTGAGGGCTACCTTACAAGAAACGGGCGGACCTGAAGGTCCGCCCCTACGTCATCTCATTTAGGACGAAGCCTGTCAAACCGAAACGCGCCGCCCCCGCCCCGCGTATCCATACCGTCGGCTCACGGCGGGTCGTAGCCCGATCCGCCCCACGGGTTGCACCGCAGCACCCGCCAGACGGCCTTCCCCAGCCCCCTCACCAGGCCGTACTTCCGCAGCGCCAGCACGGCGTACTCGCTGCAGCTCGGCTCGAAGCGGCACGCGGGCGGGAAGAGCGGCGAGACGAAGCGCCGGTAAAGCCAAATCAAGCCGACGAGGGGCGCGATGAGCACCCTCCGCAGGGGGGGGACCTCCGTTTCGGGCGGCGGTAACACGCTGGAATTTTTAGGGTTGTCAGCCGTCACTGCGAGATTATACAATAGGCTTCCGCATGGGGGTGTTGCCCGAAACATGAGATTTATCCCGCCGCTTCTCGTCGCCGTCGCCGTCTGCCTCTCCTGCGAGGGCGGCACCTCGGAGCCGGTGAGCTTCTACCCCGAGCTGCGCTTCGAGGTGCCGGGGCCGGAACAGGCGCCACCCGCCGACGAGGTCCGCGCCCGGCCCATCGTCTGGGAGATAGAGCCGCTGCCCACCCACGGCGGGATGAACCCCCAGATGCTCGCGGGCGTGGACCGCCTGATGCAGGAGCACGCCGCCGAGCTGACCGGCATCCACGCCGCCAGGCTCCGCGCCGACCCCCTCTCCTCCGGGGTCATCACCGCCAACCTGACCACCGAGTCCGGGGTGCTGCTCTTCCTCTCGCTGGAGGAGAACACCACCGGCGACGAGGCGCTGGCGACGCAGATGCTCTCCCGGATGCAGGAGTGGGACTGGCCCTCCTCCGGGCGCGACGTCTTCCGCGTCCACCTCCACCTGCGCCGCGGGGAGGGGGGCGGGTTCCTCGACGCCGGCTCCCGGGAGCTGCGGCCGCTGCCGGAGATCCCCCCGCCGCCGGTCGAGGAGGAGAAACCCGCCGAGGGGGAGACCGCCCCCGAAGACCGCCTGGCGCAATCCGAGGAGTCGCTTTCGGCGCTCCCCTGACGCTCGAGGAGTGATATGCACGTCCGGCTTGTCCTGTCGCTCGTCGTTCTCGCCCTCCCCGTCGCCGTCACGGCTTACGAGTACGAGGTGTACGTCGGCGGCCCGGACTCGGGGCTGGACCTCGTCTACCGCGACGGCGAATTCGTCGGCGGCTGGCCCGGCGGCGTCCTGTGGACGCGGGAGTTCATCCCCTTCGAGGGCTGCTGCAACGAGATTGACTTCATCCCGCTGCCCCACGCCGACACGGAGGTCATCGCGGCCGCCGAGTCACGCCTGACCGAGTTCGGCGACATCTACATCGTCATGGAGGCGAGGTCGCTGGAGGCGGTCCACGACCCCGGCGCCGTGGCCTGGGTCGTTTCGGCCGAGCCCGACGTGCGACCCGAGGACATCCTTTCCATGGCCCAGTTCCTGCGCGCCAAGGCGGGCTTCGTCCGCGAGGGCTGGCTGGGCTTCGTCTCCGACCGCGGACTGGCGCTCACCGGCTGGGGGGCGCTCTTCGTGCAGATAGACGAGGGGACGCTGACGGGCGCCGAGTACCAGCCCTACGACTACTCCGCCCAGACCCAGCTCCGGGAGTGGGGCGTCATCGGCCCCGACGAGGAGTACAGCGACCACCCCGAGGCCAACGGCGTCGCGGAGTGGACGACGGTCGAGGGCATCGCGCCGCTGGTCGAGGGCACCTTCACCCTGGGCTACGCGGTCCGGTTCGAGTAGAGGGGCCGACTCTTGGACGCCGCGGCCAGGGCTCGCATCGCAAGGGGTTGCAGGAGACGCAGGGGCCGGGCCGTTGTCGGCGAAGGAGAACCGGTAATTTTTCTCAAGGTTACGGGGAAGCACCCCGCCATCCGGATGCCCTGATGCGCCGTTTTCTCACCGTCTCTGCCGGAATCGCCCTCGCCGCGCTGGCGCTCTTCCTCTCCGCCTGCACCCTCAAACACCTCACCTTCTACGTCGGCGGACTGGACTACGGCCTGGACCTCGTGGTCGGCCACGAGGGATACGTGGAAAGTGCGCCGGGCGGCTACCTCTTCGACGCCGGGCGGCTGGTGGACGAGAACAATCCATATCAGGTGATTCTATCCTCCTTCGCCGGGGCCGACCCCCGGCACGTGGGGTTCGTCCGCTCGCTCATCGGGGCCCACCCGCGCTTCGAGAAGCGGGCGCCGCACTTCGAGCCGACAACGATTTACGACCCCGGGGCGGTGGCCTGGATCGAGTCCTGCGAATGGTACGTGGAGGAGTCGGAGCTCTTCGCCGCCGCTCAATACCTTCGGAGTCGAGCCGGGGCGGCCCGCAGGGCGTGGGACGAGGCCGCCGCCCCCCGGACGGGCATCACCGCCGTCGGCGGCTGGGGGGCGCTCCGGGTCACCGTGGAGGACGGGTGCTTCAGCACCGTTGAGTACCAGTCCGCGGATTCACCCACCAGAGCTGCGCTCGACGGGTGGGGCGTCATCGGCGCTTACGAGGAATACGCCGAAGACTCCGGGGCCGAGGCGCGCGTCGCGGCGGTGCTCCTGGACGAAAACCCGCCGCAGCTCAAGGGCACCTACACCCTGGGCGCCGCCTTCCGGCTCTACTAGCGAATACGCGTCGGGGGGCGCGGGGTGGTATAATCATCCCGCCCTCTTGTATCGCCCATGCTCGAAAAACTCGACAGGCTCATGGCGCGCTACGACGAGCTCTCCCGGGAGCTCTCCGACCCGCACGTCTATTCCGACCGCCGCCGCGCGGCCCAACTCGGCCGCGAGCAGTCCCAACTACAGCCCATCGCCGACCTCTACCCCCGCTACAGCGACCTCGCCCGCCAGATAGCCGACGACGAGGCGGTCATCTCCGCCGGCGAGGACCCCGAGCTGGTCGAGCTGGCCGGGATGGAGCTCGACGGGCTCCGGGGCGAGCTGGCGGAGCTGGAGGAGAGGATAAAAATCCTCCTGCTGCCCAAGGACGAGGCGGAGGAGCGCAAGGCCATCGTGGAGGTCCGCGCCGGGACCGGCGGCGACGAGGCCTCCCTCTTTGCCGGCGACCTCTACCGCATGTACTCCCGCTACGCCGAGCGTCATAACTGGAAAATCGAGGTCATGGACTCCAACCCCACCGAGGTCGGCGGCTTCCGCGAAATCACCTTCGCCGTGGAGGGCAAGGGGGCCTACGGGCGGCTCAAGTTCGAGGGCGGCGTCCACCGCGTCCAGCGCGTGCCGGTCACCGAGTCCCAGGGGCGCATCCACACCTCGGCCGTCTCCGTGGCCGTCCTGCCCGAGGCCGAGGTGGTCGAGGTCAACATCAAGCCCGAGGACCTGCGGGTGGACGTCTTCCGCTCCTCGGGACCGGGGGGGCAGTCGGTCAACACCACCGACTCCGCCGTGCGGCTCACCCACATACCCACCGGCCTCGTCGTGAGCTGCCAGGACGAAAAATCCCAGCACAAGAACAAGGCCAAGGCGCTGCGGGTGCTGGCGGCGCGGCTCTACGACCTCCAGCGCCGCCAGGCCGACGAGGAGCGCGACGCCGAGCGGCGGCTCATGGTCGGCACCGGCGACCGCTCAGAGCGCATCCGAACCTACAACTTCCCCCAGAACCGGCTCACCGACCACCGCGTGGGTCTGACGCTCTACTCGCTGGACCGGGTGATGGAGGGGGAGTTGGAGGGGGTCTTGGAGGCGCTCATCCTCAACGACCGGGAGGAGCGCCTGGCGAAGTCGGGGGCGTGAGCCCTTGACATATGTTAAGTTTTCGCGTTAAAGTTTACATATCCTGTGGGTATGTAAACTTTTTTTACATAATAGGCGGGTGAAGAGGAACACTAGCGCGTACCGGCTGGTAAGAACGCCGTTTGATTCCTAGGAGGAGAGATGGCGGAGTTTGAAGTTCGCGGTCCATTTGAGGTCAATTTTGAGGATAAGCCAGGGGGACGCACCATTAATGAGTATGCTTTTTGGGAAAAATCTTATGTGAAAGATCTAAAGAATCGATTTGGTATTTATATATTTATAATTAAGAAGTCGGGCGGAACTGATTGCTATGTACCTTACTATGTAGGGAAGACTACTAGAGGATTTTCTAAGGAGGTCTTTAGTTCTCATAAAATGAAAAATTACTATGAAATTTTACACGAGATTAAAAAGGGAACCCCTTATATGTTTTTCTTGGTTCACCCAAATAAGAACCTTCCCAAACAACCGTTGCCGCAGACGAGCAGCATAAGTGAAGAAATTAATCAGATTGAAAAATATCTGATCGAGATTGGGTTCCAAATTAATACTCACATTATGAACAAACTAGGTAAAAAACCACCAGGGTGGAAAATTAAAGGTCTCATCAGAAGTGACACAAAACAAGGTAGTAAAACAACTAAGTGTTTTGCCAAGATGTTTCATCTAGATTGAAAGGGTATCTAACACTTCAATCTAGGTGAGTACAACAAGCTGCGCTTCTTATTGTAGGGGCGGGTGTCCACACCCGCCCGTTTTACCCCTCACCCCA
>Ga0154624_1116_pt3 | contig 10816 bp, 15 predicted proteins | sample Rifle2008BG13ft_FD_116053 | JGI IMG/M metagenome (GOLD analysis project Ga0154624, IMG submission 116053) | Candidatus Coatesbacteria bacterium RBG_13_66_14 | reverse complement strand
CGCCCGAGCCGTTAGGAGGAGACCCGTTGGCGAAAACGTGCTTGATCGAGAAGGCGAAGCGCAAGCCCAAGTTCGGCGTGCGGCGGTACAATCGCTGCCCGCTGTGCGGACGGGCCCGCGCCTACTACCGCCGCTTCGACATGTGCCGCATCTGCTTCAGAAAACTCGCCCTCGAGGGGAAGATCCCGGGGATTACCAAGGCGAGCTGGTAGGCGGGCGCCGGTCGGGAGCGAGGGGTTGACCGAGCGGGTCCGTTAAGCCTCCGACGGTCCGAACAAAAGGGGTAATGTCCTTTGCAGTTCAGCGGTGCGAGCCGGGTTCCCGGCAAACCGAGCGAAGGGGTATCGCACTCGGAGCGACTCCTTGACGGAACGGCTATTTAACCTTAGAGGTTTTTCATGGTGATGACAGACCCCGTCGCCGACCTTCTCACCCGCGTGCGCAACGCCGCCCGCGCGGGGCACAAGCAGGTCAGCGTCAGCCACTCGAACTTCAAAGAGGCGCTCGTCAAGCTCCTGGTCGGGGAGGGCTATCTCGACGGCTACGCCCTCGACTCGGACGGCCCCCACCGGACGATTCAGGTGGACCTCAAGTACACCACGGGCGGGAAGCCGGCCTTCCGGGGCCTCGAGCGCATCTCCAAGCCGGGTCTTAGGGTCTACGTCCGCCGGGACAAGATACCCTACGTGATGAACGGGCTGGGGGTGGCGGTGCTGTCCACCTCGAAGGGGGTCCTCCCCGACTACACCGCGCGGCGCGAGGGGGTCGGCGGAGAGCTGATCTGCCGCGTCTGGTAACCAGGAGCCGTCATGAGCCGCATCGGCATGAAACCCATCGAAATCCCCGCCAAGGTCCAGGTCGCCGTGGACGGGCCTTTGGTGAGCGTGAAGGGCCCCAAGGGAGAGCTCGCCGTCGAGCTCACCGATCCCATCACCGCGCGCCTCGAGGGCGGGAAGGTCATCGTCTCCCGGCCCGACGACTCCAAGTTGTCCAAGTCGCGCCACGGCCTCTACCGCAGCCTCATCGCCAACCTGGTCGTGGGCGTGTCCCGGGGTTTCGAGAAGAAGCTGGAAATACGCGGCACCGGCTACCGAGCCAAGGTCGAGGGTAAAAACCTCGTCCTCAACGTGGGCTTCAGCCACCCGGTGACGGTCCCGCCGCCGGCGACCGTCGCCTTCGCCACCGAGCAGCGGGGCGACTTCACCATCGTCACCGTCTCCGGCCCGGACAAGCAGCTCGTGGGCGAGGTCACGGCCCAGATTCGCCGCATCCGCCCGCCCGAGCCCTACAAGGGCAAGGGCATCCGCTACGACGGCGAGTGGGTCCGCCAGAAAGCGGGCAAAGCCACCGTCAAGTAAGGTGGGCCGGTAAGTTCGGGGGCCGAAGCTATGGGCGGGGCGGGCCGGAACATCCACCGCCGGAGGGCGGGCAAGGTTTTAAGTGAAGCAGGCGGGATCCTCCGCCACTTGGAAGGCAGCCCGGCGCTCGCCGGGAAACGAACGACAATCATTCAGCCCGTAGGTCGGCCAGTACCGGAGTCAGAAGATGCTAGTCAAACAGAAGCTGCGTTTCCGGCGGCACTTCCACATCCGCAAGCGGGTGCGCGGCACGGCCGAGCTGCCGCGGATGGCGGTCTTCCGCTCCAACCGGCACCTCTACGTCCAGCTCATTGACGACGAGGCCGGTCACACGCTGGTCTCGGCCTCGACCCTCGACCTGCGCGCCGAGGGGGCGACCGTCACGGCGAACAGGCAAGCGGCGGTCAAGGTCGGCGCCCTCATCGCCGAACGGGCCAGGGAAAAGAAAATCACGAGCGTCGTTTTCGACCGCGGCGGGTTCAAGTTCCACGGCCGGGTCAAGGCCCTCGCCGAGACCGCCCGCGAGGCCGGGCTCAAGTTCTAGGAGACTCATGAAGCGCGAGGAAATCCTGGGCGATCTGGAAGACCGGGTCATAGCGATCAACCGGGTGGCCAAGGTGGTCAAGGGCGGCCGACGCTTCGCCTTCAACGCCCTCGTCGTCGTGGGCGACAAGAAGGGCCGCGTGGGCTGGGGCCTGGGCAAGGCCCCCGAGGTGCCGGACGCCGTGCGCAAGGGGATCGAGGTCGCCAAGAAGCACATGGTCAAGATACCCATGATCGGCTCGACCATCACCCACGGCATCGAGGGGCATTCCGGGGCGGGACGCGTGCTTCTCAAGCCGGCCGCGCCCGGAACCGGTGTAATCGCCGGCGGCGCCGTGCGCGCCATCCTCGAGGTGGCCGGCGTCGGCGACATCCTCACCAAGACCCTCAACACCAACAACCCGCACAACGTGGTGCACGCCGTCTTCGACGCCCTCGAGAGCCTGATGAGCATAGATAGCGTGGCCAGGCGCCGCGGCAAGCGACCGATCATGCGGCACCACGGGTACTACACCTTCAGCCGCCCCGGCAAGGAAGAGCCCGAGGCGGCCCCCGAGCCGGTGGAGGAGAAGCTCACCGGTTTCAGCGCCGGCGGCGCGGAGTCAGAGGATGGCTAAGAAGAAGCAGCAGAAGCTCTCCGTCACCCAGGTCAGAAGCCAGATCGGCGCCCTGGAGCGCCACAAGGTCACCCTGCGGACCCTCGGCCTGGGGCGCATCGGCCGCACCGTGGTCCACGGCGACACGCCCCAGATTCGGGGCATGATCTACCACGTTCGGCACCTGGTCCGCGTGGAGACGGCCAAATAAAATCGCGTTACGACGCCCCGGAAGTCCGCGCTGCGGGCGAGGGGCGGGGCGTCCGGCGGGCGCCTCGAGGCGGGAGCGGTCATGGACCTGGTTTCCGGAAACATGAAAAAGCGGCGGCGGGTCGGCCGGGGCAACGGCTCCGGCTCGGGCACCACCTGCGGCCGGGGGATGAACGGCCAGAACTCGCGCTCGGGCGGCGGCGTGCGCCGCGGGTTCGAGGGCGGGCAGATGCCGTTCTTCCGCCGCCTGCCCAAGCGAGGGTTCCAGTCCCGCGTCGGCCAGAAGAAGAAGGGCTTCGACCACGTCAACGTGGGCGAGCTGGACGCCCTCGGGGCGACCGGGACCGTGGACATCGAGCTGTTGAAAGCCAAGCGCCGCGTCGCGCCCAGTGCCCAGCGGGTCAAGATCCTGGGGACCGGAGAGGTGACCGGGGCCTACGAGGTGCGGGCCAACGCGTTCAGCGCCGGAGCCGCAAAGAAAATCGAGGCCGCGGGAGGGAAGGCGGTGGTCGTCTAGTGTTTAAGAGCATCCGGAACATGCTGGCCATCCCCGAGCTCCGCCAGCGCATATTCTTCACCATCGCCATCTTCTTCGTCTACCGCGTGGGCGGCCACATCCCCGTCCCCGGCGTCAACGCCGGCGTGCTGACCGCCTGGTTCAACCAGGAGGCCCAGGGCGGCCTCTTCGGCTTCATTGACATGTTCGCCGCCGGAAACCTGCGCAAGGCAACCATCTTCGCCCTGGGCATCATGCCCTACATCTCCGCCTCCATCATCATCCAGCTCCTCACCGCGGTCGTGCCCGCCCTCGAGAAGCTCCAGAAGGAGGGCGAGGCCGGCCGCAAGCGCATCACCCAGTACACCCGGTACGGCACCATCGGGCTGTCGCTGCTGCAGAGCTTCGGCATCCAGATCTGGCTCAAGAGCCTGGTCTTCAACGGCGTGCCCGTGGTCGAGCCCGGCATGGGATGGCTCTTCACACCGCTTACCATGATCACCATGACCGCCGGGACCGCATTCATCATGTGGCTGGGTGAACAGATATCCGAGCGGGGTATCGGAAACGGGATGTCGCTCATCATTTTCATCGGGATCATCGCCCGCATCCCGGCGGACGTGATGCTGACCATGGAGAAGGTCGGCTCGGGCGACACCAACCTGGTCAACATCGCCGTGACCCTGTTGGTGATGGTCATCGTGGTGGCCGGGGTCGTGGTGATCCAGCAGGGGCAGCGCAAGATCCGCGTCCAGTACGCCAAGCGCATCGTCGGGCGCAAAATCTACGGGGGTCAGTCCACCCACATCCCCCTGCGCGTCAACACCGCCGGCGTCATCCCGATCATCTTCGCCAGCGCGCTGATCATGTTCCCCAACACCATCCTGATGTTCACCGACGCCGACTGGCTGAAGGCCCTCGCCGGGTGGCTCGCCCCGGGCAAGCCGCTGTACATGATTCTCTACGGCGGGCTGATCATCTTCTTCAGCTACTTCTACACCGCCATCGTGCTGAACCCGGCGGACCTGGCCGACAACATGAAGAAGTACGGCGGCTTCATCCCCGGCGTGCGGCCCGGGAAGAACACCGAGCAGTTCATAGACCGCATCCTGACGCGCATCACCCTGGCCGGATCCGTGTTCCTGGCCGTCATCGCCCTCTTGCCGGTCGCGATGGCGATCATCTTCAAGTCGCCCATCACCTTCGGCGGCACGGGGCTGCTGATCGTGGTGGGCGTGGCGCTGGACACCATCCGGCAGATCGAGAGCCACATGCTGATGCGCCACTACGACGGTTTCTTGAGGAAGGGTCGCATTCGCGGTCGCCGGTAACCTTCGACGCCGTAAAATATTCCGCGGGGCCCCTGGGAAGACGCCCAAGGGCCCTTTGGCCGATTGTCGGGAGCAGGATTTGATACTCGTCCTCTTCGGACCGCCCGGAGCCGGGAAAGGCTCCATCGCCAAGCTCCTCGAGCTGCGCCGCGGGATGGCCCACCTCTCCACGGGGGACCTCATCCGGGCCGAGCTCGCCCGCCCCGACTCGCCCGTCGCCGACCGCATCCGCGCCGTCGTCGAGTCCGGCGCTCTGGTGGACGACGCCACGGTGGAGGAAATCCTGGCGGCCAGAATCGCCGAGAACGCGCCCGCGATGCTCTTCGACGGATACCCGCGCAACCTGCGCCAGGCCGAGCGTCTCGGGGAGATTCTCGACCGGGCGGGGAGGAACCTCACCGCCGCCGTCCTCTTCGAGGTCCCCGACGCCGTCATCGTCCAGCGGCTCTCCAACCGGCGCAGTTGCCCGGTCTGCGGGGCGGTGTACAACCTTTTAACCGTTCCGCCGAAGGTGAAGGGCGTCTGCGACCGCGATTCCGGGAGGCTCGTGGCGCGACCGGACGACGACGAGCCCACGGTCCGGCGCCGGCTGGAGCTATACCACCGCGAAACCAGCCCCCTCGTCGAATACTACCGGGAGCGGGGGAAGCTCGTGCGGGTGGACGGCGTGGGCGAGCCGGAGAAGGTTTACCGGCGACTCGAGGAGATTCTGGCCCCCTTCGAGAGGCGCTGAACGGGGCGGGGCGGCCGGGGGTAAGGGTTTTTCTCCCCGCCGGGCGCGGCACCCCTTGTCTCCAAATTGAAACGCGAGCGGATGATTTTAAAGGACCCGAGCCTCGTAAAAAAGCGCGACGCCATGGCCGCGGCGGGGGCGATAGTCGCCGAGGCCCTGAACCTGGTCGCCCGGACGGTGGCCCCCGGCGTGAGGACCGGCGAGCTGGACGCCATGGTGGAGGAGCTCATCCGCTCCCGCGGGGCCCTCCCCTCCTTCAAGGGCTACAACGGCTACCCCGCCAGCGTCTGCACCTCGGTGAACGACGAGATAGTCCACGGCATCCCCGGCCCCAGGCGCCTCGTCTCCGGGGACATACTCAGCGTGGACGTCGGCGCGTTCCTGGGCGGCTACCACGGCGACGCGGCCCTCACCATCCCGGTGGGCGACATAGACGAGCTCTCCGCCCGCCTCATCCGCGTCACCCGGGCCTCCCTCGAGGCGGCCCTAACCCGGTGCCGCGCGGGGAACCACATCGGCGACGTCGGCTCCGTCGTCCAGACCATGGCCCTCGAGGCCGGTTTCCAAGTCGTGCGCGATTTCACCGGCCACGGCATCGGGCGGCGACTCCACGAGAGGCCCCAGATACCCAACTACGGACGCCCCGGCGCCGGACCCGTCATCCGCTCCGGGGACGCCCTGGCCGTCGAGCCCATGATCAACGCCGGCACCATGGCCATCAAGATTCTCGAGGACAACTGGACCGCCGTCACCTACGACGGCAGCCGCAGCGCCCATTTCGAGCACACCGTCTTTGTCGGCGAACGGGGAGCGGAAATCCTCACGCCCTGGGATTGGCGCTGGGACGATCTCTGACATTCGCCGGAGTGTCGCCCCCTTTCTCCGGAGCCTTCTCTCCGTCTCGCTAAAAACCTTGACTTACGACGCCAAGCTGTCTTAAACTTGCCGCTCGCAACCGGGGAACCACCGCTAAATGCCAAAAGAAGAGGTCATCCAGGTCGAGGGAGTTGTCACCGAAGCATTGCCAAACGCTATGTTTCGCGTGGAGCTGGAGAACGGCCGGATGATCCTGGCCCACATCTGCGGGAAGATGCGGATGAACTTCGTGCGCATCCTCCCCGGCGACCGCGTCCGCGTCGAGGTCACCCCCTACGACCTCACCAAGGGCCGCATCACCTGGCGCTTCAAATAAAGGGGGCCCGTCAAGAGGGCCAGTCGGGGGGAGGCCAGCCAGGGGGGGCGGTGTACGGAAGAGGCTGAACCGGTTGGGGGGGCCACCCAAGGGGGCTCGTTAGTGGGGGGCCGGTCAAATAAAGGGGGGCCACCCAAGGGGGGCCGGAAAGATTGGCGAGAAGAGGACCTGCCGGGTGGGAACGAAGAGTCGGCATACATAATAAAGCACGATACTTGGCCTCAGGGTCGGTTGGGAAGCGATTGGAAACCGTCCCGTTATTCAGCCACCGTTTGAAAGCGTAAATCGCCATGAAGGTCCGCAGTTCAGTAAAGCCCATCTGCGACAAGTGCCGGGTCATAAAGCGCCGGGGCGTCGTCCGCGTCATCTGCAAGAACCCCCGCCACAAGCAGCGTCAGGGTTAAAGGAGAACGATGGCACGCATCTCCGGCATAGACCTGCCCCGCAACAAGCGCATCGTCGTCAGCCTGACGTACATCTTCGGCATCGGGAACACCGTCGCCAAGGCCATCTGCGACAAGGCCGGCCTGGACGTGGACACCCACACCAAGGACCTCACCGACGACGAGATAAACAACATCCGCAAGGTCATCGAGGAGGGGTACCGGGTCGAGGGGACGCTGCGGGCCGAGATCGCCATGAACATCAAGCGGCTCATGGCGATCAACTCCTACCGCGGCATGCGCCACAAGAGGGGCCTGCCCGTCCGCGGCCAGCGCACCAAGACCAACGCCCGGACCCGCAAAGGCCCGCGCCGCACCGTGGGCGCCAAGGCTAAAACAAAATAGTGCATCGGCGGTCCGACCGCCCGGTCGGTGGATTCTCCTGAAAGGCCGTTCATGCAGCGTCAGCGTCGCCGCAGGTCCATAAAGTTCGACGAGGGTTCCCCGGAGGGGTACATCTGCATCCGCTCCTCCTTCAACAACACCATCGTCAGCGTCACCACCCTCGACGGCCGGGTCATCGGCTGGGGCAGCGCGGGCAGCGCGGGCTTCAAGGGCTCGAAGAAGTCCACCCCCTTCGCCGCCCAGCTCACCGCCGAGAACTGCGCCAAGAAGGCGCTCGACGCCGGAATGCGCAAGGTCGAGATTCACATCAAGGGCCCGGGCTCCGGGCGTGAATCCGCCATCCGCGCGCTGTCCGCCGCCGGTCTCGGGGTAACCGCCGTCATAGACATGACCAGCATTCCGCACAACGGCTGCCGCCCGAAGAAGCGGCGCCGGGTGTAGGGGGACGACTTGGCCAGGTACACCGGACCCCGTTGCAAGACCTGCCGCCGCGAGGGAGTCAAGCTCTTCCTCAAGGGGCAGCGCTGCTATTCCAACAAGTGCGCCGTCGAGCGCCGTCCCACGCCCCCGGGCATGCACGGACGCGGCAGGCGCCGCCGCCAGACCCCCTACGGCACGCAGCTCCGGGAAAAGCAGCGCATCCGCCGCTCCTACGGCATGCTCGAGAGGCAGTTCTTCAACTTCTACACCAAGGCCGAGCAGGCCAAGGGCATCACCGGCCACACACTTCTGATCATGCTCGACACCCGGCTCGACAGCGTGCTCCAGCGCGCCGGGTTCGTCGCCACCCGGGCCCAGGCCCGGCAGTACATCCGCCACGGGCACCTGGCCGTCAACGGGCACAAGGTGGACATCCCCAGCTACCGGGTCAAGGCCGAGGATACCGTGTCCATCCGTGAGACCTCCAGCGTCGTCCCGCAGGTCAAGTTCCGCCTCGAGCGCCTCCAGCCTCAGCCCGTGGACTGGCTCGCGGTGGACCAGGCCAAGCTCGAAGTAAAGGTGACGCGGCTGCCCAACCGCGAGGACATCACCCTGCCCTTCAACGAGCAGTTCGTGGTCGAGCTCTACTCGCGTTAACGTCCGGCCCGAGATTCGGGATACCGGCGGGGGTTGACCGGCTCGTCACCGACCCGCCTCGTTTATTAAAACCCCTCAACGGGGCTCTGGCGAATATGATCATCGGCAAGGTCCTGGATACCGACATCAAGGTGCTGATCGAGGGGGACAAGGCCCATCGCAACCGGGCCGTGTTCACCATTCAGCCGCTGGCCTCGGGGTTCGGCACCACGGTGGGCAACGCCCTGCGGCGGGTCCTTCTGTCCAGCCTCACCGGCTACGCCCCCGTCGCGGTGCGCGTCGAGAACGCCGATCACGAGTACGACACCCTGCCCGGCGTGATAGAGGACGTCTCCGACATCCTCCTCAACCTGCGCCAACTGGTGTTCAGCGCGGACTGGGACGACGAGGAGGTCCACGCGGTGAGCCTGGCCGCCAAGGGGCCCGGCGAGGTGACCGGCGCCGATCTCGTCCTGCCCCCCGAGCTCAAGGTCCTCAACCCCGACGCCTACATCGCGGGCCTGGACGCCGACGGCAAGCTGGAGATGGACATAGTGCTGATACGCGGGCGCGGCTACCTCACCTCCCACGAGGTGGAGCTGCCCCCCGAACACGACTACGTGGGCATGATCCCCATAGACGCCGTCTTCACGCCCGTCGTGAAGGTCAACTTCACCGTCGAGGAGACCCGCGTCGGGCAGATGACCAACTTCGATAAAATGGTCCTCGAGGTGGTGACCGACGGTTCCGTCAGCCCGCGCAACGCCGTGGAGACCGCGGCGGCGATTCTCATCAACTTCTTTTCCGTCATCGGCTCGGCCGACGCGCGCCGGACGCCCGCCGAGGAGCGGGAGGACGAGGAGAGGCGCCGGATACGGGAGCTCCTGGCCCGACCGGTGTCCGAGCTCGACCTCTCCGTGCGCTCCGCGAACTGCCTGCGCGCCGCCGACCTGCACACCCTCGGCGACTTGGTGGTCAAGCCCGAGTCCGAGATGCTCAAGTACCGCAATTTCGGCAAGAAGTCCCTGGCCGAGATAGAGGCCTTCCTCACCGAATACGGCCTGCACCTCGGGATGGACCTGAAAGAGCTGTTCGGCGATTAAAAATAGGCGAGGGGTTCTGTCGGAGGCATAGCTCTCTCCGCTCGGCCAAACCCCTGTCTCCTCTGGGGATTCCTTAATGCGTCACAAGAAGGAAGGCTTTCAGTTCAATCGGCCCACCGCCAGCCGGCGGGCGCTTCTGCGCAACCTGTGCCGGTCCCTCGTCCGCCACGAGCGCATCGAGACGACCCACACCAAGGCCAAGGCGCTCAAAGCGTTCGCCGACAGCCTTTTCGCCAAGTCGCGCTCATCGGACACGGCGGCGCAGCGGGCCGTTTTCGCCGAGCTGGGGGATAAAAAAGTCGTCAAGAAATTCTTCGAGGTGGTCCTTCCACGCTACGACGAGCGCACGGGCGGATTCGTCCGCATCATCCCCCGGGGATACCGCAAGGGCGACGGCGCGCCGGTAAGCTACGTCGAGCTCTGCGAGATGGGCGAGGACTTCGCCAAGCCCCGCGTCATCAAGCTCAAGAAGAAAATCACCAAGTAGGGGAGCCAGAACCGCGTAAACGTGGACCCCCTCGGTGAGGGGGTTTTTTAAACGCCCGTCAACGGGCCCCCCAAGATGGGGGGATGGGGGGAGTAAAACCGGGAAACTGATAATACGTGCCGAACGCGGCGTAAACTGCGAGAATTTCAACAAGTACTCGTCGCGACTGTGCCCCCCCAAGATGGGGGGGATGGGGGATAAACCGTGGGAATAAGAAAAAAGCACCGCACGCGGCGGTGACTCAAGAATTGAAATAAATTCCTCCCGCGAGGTTGCCCCCCCAAGATGGGGGGGATGGGGGATGCGGATCGGGGAATTTGAAAAATGTCTCGCACGCGGCGGTGATTATCGAGCTTAGATAGATTCCCCCGCGAATGCGCCCCCTCAAGATTGAGGGGGTTGGGGGAGTTGAAGGAGGGCTAGTCCTAATTGGTAAGGCAGCGGACTTGAAATCCGCCGGGCTTCGGCCCTTACAGGTTCGAATCCTGTGCCCTCCGCCACCAGCGCAGCGCGCTGGACCGCGGTTCCGCGATGAGAGTCGGTTGTTGTCGAGAGGTTGCCGCCGCGAGCGGTGCACTTGAATAGTTTAAAAATTCTTTTCGCGCAGCGCGCTGGACCGCGGTTCCGCGATGAGAGCTTGTTTCAGTCGAGAGGTTGCCGCCGCGAGCGGTACTCTTGAATAATTTTGGGGATGTTTTCTAGCGCAGCGCGCTGGACCGCGGTTCCGCGACGACACGTTCACCAGTTCGATAGTTCTGCGCTGCGCGCAATGCGAACGTCCGCGACCCGCTGACACGCAACGGCTTCCTCTGCTATAATTCCGACGCGCGAGAAATCACCGCTCTTTCCGGCCTCGGGAAGGCGGCTCGGAGAGGTGACCGAGAGGCCGAAGGTGATCGCCTGCTAAGCGATTGAGTGCTTAA
>Ga0154624_1048_pt3 | contig 10968 bp, 10 predicted proteins | sample Rifle2008BG13ft_FD_116053 | JGI IMG/M metagenome (GOLD analysis project Ga0154624, IMG submission 116053) | Candidatus Coatesbacteria bacterium RBG_13_66_14 | reverse complement strand
CGCAGGTTGAGCTCCAGGAAGCGCTCCGGCACGTTCTCGGTGAGCGCCCGCTCCAGAGCCTCCCGGCTCGTCACGGAGGTGAGCACCAACAGGTATCCCAGGGCCATGATGTTGGCCACCACGGAGTTGCCCAGGACGTCGCGGCAGTGGAAGGTGAAGGGGAAGGTGAACGCGTCCTGCCGGGGCGGCTGGTCCACGAAGCTCGAATCGGCGATCAGGAAGCCCGCGGGCTTGAGGTCGCCGGAGTACTTGTCGCAGGAGGCCTGGTTCATGGCCACCAGGACGTCTATGCGTGTGGGCTTGAGGTTGTCTATGGGGTCGTCGGCGATGCAGACCTCGCTCTTGGCGGCGCCGCCCCGGGCCTCGGGGCCGTAGCTCTGGGTCTGGACCACCGTGCGCCCGTCGTAGATCCCCGCCGCCTGGGCCAGGATGCGCCCCGAGGTCATCAGGCCCTGCCCGCCGGAGCCGGCGAAGCGGACCACCGTCATCTTCACGCCGTGGCGCGCGTTTTTAACCGCCAAATCAACCCCCCTGGACACGCCGGCAGAGGTCGGCGTAAACCTGGGTGAACTCGGGGCGGGAGTCGTCGTCCGTGAAGACGCCGGTGAGGTACTGCCCGGACGTGAGCGCGTGGGCGGGGTCCTTCTGTTTCATCTTTTCGAAGGCTTTCAGGGGCACCGCCAGCTTCTTCTCCTCCTCCATCATCTCCACGGGGCTCACGTAGCGGTTGCGGCGGCCGTACGTGGTGTAGCAGTGGGCCATGACCTCGACGACGGCGAAGCCGCGCATCTCGATGGCCCGGGCGAAGAGCTCGGTCATGGCGGCCGCGTGGTAGCTGGTGGTGCGGGCGACGAAGGCCGCGCCCGCCGCCTTGGCCAGGCCGCAGATGTCGAAGGGCGTCTCGATCATGCCGTAGGGCGCCGTGGAGGCCCGCCGGCCCACGGGGGTCGTCGGCGAGTACTGCCCGCCCGTCATCCCGTAGATGTAGTTGTTGACGATGACGGCGGTGAGGTCCAGGTTGCGCCGGCAGGTGTGGATGAAGTGGTTGCCCCCGATGGCGGTGGCGTCGCCGTCCCCCATGGCCGTGATGACCTTGAGCCCGGGCCGGGCCAGCTTGATCCCGGTGGCGAAGGGCAGGGCGCGGCCGTGCGTGCCGTGGAGCGTGTTGAAATCCGTGTAGACCGGCATCCTCCCCGTGCAGCCGATGCCCGAGACGAAGGCGACGTCGTCCTTTTCGATGCCGAGCTTGTGGATGGCGCGGATGAGGGCCCCCATGATGACGCCCAGGCTGCACCCCGGGCACCACACCGTGGGGAATTTTTTCCTGGCGCGCAGGTACGAAAGGACGACGGATTTCGGTTTGTGCGACAAGTCTCCCCCGTGACGCTTCAGAAGAGGAAGTCCGCGGTTTTGCCCTTCTCGCGCATCCCGCGGTGGGTGCGGACGAGGAGGTCGGCGACCTCGTAGGGGTTGAATATCTCCCCGTCGGCGCGGTTCACCGGGAGCACGCGCGCCCGGCCGCGGTTGACCCGCTCCACCTCGCCCACGAGCTGCCCCAGGTTGAGCTCGGGGACCACCACCAGATCCACGCGGTCGCAGACCTCGTCAATGGCCTTCTCCGGGAGCGGCCAGATGGTCTTCAGCCGGAGCATGCCGGTCTTGACGCCCGCCCGCCTCGCGGCGTAGAGCGTCCGGCGCATGGTCCGGGCCGTGCACCCGTAAGCCACCACGGCCACCTCGGCGTCGTCCAGCTCCACCCGCTCCGTCAGGCGGATTTCGGGGTTGTTGTCCAGCTTCGCGCACAGGTGGCGGAGCATCCGGCCGCACTCGGCGGGGATGCTGGTGGGGAAACCGTTCTCGTCGTGGGTCAGGCCGGTGACGTGGTAGCGGTAGCCCTCGCCGAAGGGGATGAGGGGGACGGTGCCGTGGGCGGTGAGCTCGAAGGGGCGGTACCACTCGGCGGGGCGCTCGGCGGTCTCGCGCTCGACCACGTGGAGCTCGCCCGGCTCGGGAAACCGGATGACTTCGTACATGTGGCCGATCATCTCGTCGGCCAGAAGGATCACCGGGGTGCGGAACCGCTCGGCGAGGTTGAAGGCTTCGACGGTGAGGGTGAAGCACTCCAGGACGCTCTCCGGGGAGAGGGCGATGCTGGGGTGGTCGCCGTGGGTGCCCCAGCGGGCCTGCATGACGTCGCCCTGGGCGACCTTGGTGGGCAGCCCGGTGGAGGGCCCGCCGCGCATCACGTTCACCACGACGCAGGGCGCCTCGATCATGGCCGCGTAGCCCAGGTTCTCCTGCATGAGGGAGAAGCCGGGTCCGCTGGTGGCGGTCATCGTCTTGGCCCCGCCCATGGCGCCTCCCACGATGGCCGCCATGGAGGCTATCTCGTCCTCCATCTGGATGAAGGAGCCGCCCCGCTTGGGCTGCTCCAGCGCCATTATCTCGGCCACCTCGGTGGAGGGGGTGATGGGGTACCCGGCGAAGAAGTCGCACCCGGCGTAGAGCGCGCCGTGGGCTATCGCCTCGTTGCCCGAGAAGAACTGCAGATTTTTACCCGTCGCCATCGGCCTTGGTTTCCTCGGGTTTGCCCCTCACGGTGACCGCGAAATCGGGGCAGAGAAGCTCGCAGAGCTTGCAGTAAAGGCAGTTTTCGAGGTGGGCGATCTCCGCCTTGCCGTGGTGGTTCAAAACCAGCACGCCCTTCGGGCAGAAGGCGACGCACACGCCGCAGCCCTTGCACCATTCCTCGAAGATGCGCACCGGATCGTCGCTGTGGTTGTTCTTGCCCATTTTCGACACACCTTGCAAAAGGCTCGGACCCCGGCCCTCCCGGCTGAAATCGCCAGCGCGTGAGATACCGGAGCGGCTTCGGCCCCCGACCCACCCGGCCGGGTTTCAAGCGCCGTCCCGCCGCGGTCGGGCCTCGGCCTCGGACCCCCGCCCCCGGTCGAATCGGGACCGACGCAACGACCGTCGCCGGGCGGAAAAAACCGGACCCCCGCCCCCTGCCGGATCGTGGCTTCACCGGCTCCCGCGGTAGCCGAACCCGTCCAGGGCGGCGGGGTCGCGGCGCCACTTGGGCCGGACCTTGACCTCCAGGTCCAGGTACGCGCGCCGTTCGAGAAAGGCCTCCACGGTGCGGCGGGCTTGGCTGCCGATTCCGCGCAGGACGGCTCCCCCGGCCCCCACGACGATCCCCACCTGGCTCTTCTTCTCCACGAAGAGGGTCGCGGCGATGTAGGTGAGGCCGCCCGGCCGCTCCTCGAAGGCGTTCACGAGGACCTCGACGGCGTAGGGCAGCTCCTCGCGCAGGGCGAGCATGGCCTGCTCGCGCACGAACTCGCCCACCAGCTCGCGCTCGGTCTCGGCGGTGAGCTGGTCGGCGTCGTAGAGCGGCGGCCCGGCGGGCAGCATCTCCACCAGCCGACCGAGGAGGGCCTCGAGCCCCGCCCCGGTGAGGGCCGAGACGGGGAACATCTCCGCGTCCGCTTCCCCCAGCCGCGTGGGAAGGGGACCGGAATCCGGGAGGTCGGTTTTATTCCAGGCCGCGAGCCAGGGTTTCTTCGCCCCCGCGGCCAGGTCGCCCAGCTCGCCGTCGGCCGGCCCGCAGTCGGTGGAGTCCACCACGACCAGGACGGCGTCCGCGTCGGCCAGCGCCCCCCGGCTTGTCGCCATCATCCTGCGCCCGAGCTCGTCCGCCGGTCGGTGGTAGCCCGGCGTGTCCACCAAGACCGCCTGGTAGGAGTCGGCGGTGAGGACGCCGCGCAGGAGGCGGCGCGTGGTCTGGGGCTTGGGGGTGGCGGGCGCGACCTTCTCGCCCAACAGGGTGTTGAGGAGGGTGGACTTGCCGACGTTGGGGCGACCCAAAAGTGCCACAAACCCGCTGCGGAAGACGGTTTCGGTGGATTCGCTCTTCTTTGGTGCGGGCCGGTGCATGAAAACGACGCCAACGGAATCCCGGCCCGGTGCGCCGCGCCGGATGCAACCGCATAAAAACAGACGGAGTTTAGCAACTCGACCGCGGATAGTCAAGCTCGACCGGCCCCTCCGGGGGGTGCAATTTGACACGGGAACCGGGTTAACGGTAGAGTAATCCCTTGAATCGAGGAGGCTTACCCATGGCGCACCCCCCGAGCGTGGACGCGGTCCGGCGCGCCGCCGTCGAGCGGGAGCCGGGCCTGGGCGCCCTGCCCGGCGGGCTCCTGACCGGGCTCTGCCGCCTGGCGCTCCGTCCGGGGCCGGTGAACGAATCGGCCGCCGAGGCCGTCCGCCGGGGCCGGGACCTCTTGGGAAAACCGTCCGGGGAGAAGCTCCCCGCATTGACGACCCTCCTGGCCGCCGAGCTCTACGGCCTGCCCGCCGGGGACATCGCCCCGTGCGACGACCCCGCGCGGGGGCTGGCCGCGTACCTGTTAAAAAACGGGGCGCGGCGCGTCTGGCTCTGCCGCGGGCAGAAGCTGACCCTGGCCGACGGCCGCCGCCTGGCCGACGTGCTTACTGAATCAGGCCTGGAAGCCGTCCCCTTCGGGACCACCAACCGCTGCCTCGCCGGGGAGCTCGCCCGCGAATGGGCCTCCGGCGACGGGGCGGTGTGGGCCGCCTCGGGGGGCTTCCGCCTGGCCGGCTTCGTCGAGCACCTGGGAATCGGGGAGCTGGCCGCGACGGCCCGGGGGAAAGGCGGACCGGCGGCGGTGCTCCTGGACGACTGGCTGCGACCCGCGCCGCAACTCGCCGGCCTGCCGACTTTTATCATCCCCGCGGGCGGGCCGGGGTTCGCCGTGGGGACCGAGCCCGGCGACGCGCCCCCCGAAGACCGGCTCCGACACCTGTTCGAACTTCTGCGAAAAACGCTCCTCGGAGGGTAGATGAACGAGTTCTGCCTCCAGCTCATCTTCCTGGTCATCATCATCAACCCGGTGAGCCAGATGATGCTGATTCTCTCCATCGCCCGGGAGCACCCGGACCGGGACGTGTCGCGGCTCATCTACCTCGGGAACCTGTGGGCGTTTTTAATCACCGCGCTCATCGCCGGGACGGGGAGCTTCCTGTTCAAGGTCGTCTTCCGGGTGGACGTGGCCACGCTGCGGCTGGCCGGGGGGCTGGTCCTGGCGGGCATCGGCTACACGCGCCTGAGCCGGGGGGTCACCTTCCACCTGCGCCGGGACCAGGACCTGGGCGAGCTGAAGGTGGTCCCCTTCGCGGTGCCGCTGATCGTGGGGCCGGCCACCTTCGCCCAGGCGGTCACCATCGCAGCGCACTCGGGCGAGCTGTTCGCCCTGGGGGCCGTGGCCGCCGCCATCGCCCTCAACGTGGGGCTCATGCGCCTGACGCTTCTGTTGCAGAGGGTCATCAACCAGAACGTGGTCAACGTGAGCATCCGACTCTCGGGGCTCATCACCATGACCATCGGCCTGCAGATGGTGTACTTGGCGGTGGTGGAGCTGGTGCGCATGGCGGGGTAACCCCCTCAACCCGGACCCGTAGGGCGGCAACTCCGTGTGCCGCCCGTTAAAAACCAAGGGCGGGGTACGGAGCCCCCGCCCTACGTCGGCGCAACGAGGCACGGGCCAGGGAGGGATGTGTAGCGTCCCCTCCCCCCTTTGGGGGGAGGGCTAGGGTGAGGGGTGAATACGGGCGGGTGCGGGCACACGCCCCTACATCATCGCACCCCTCATCCCTGCCCGTAGGCGAGCCTCTCCCCAGGGGGGCGAGGGGGATATCGAAAAGGGCGGGCCTAAAACCCGCCACATTTTTCCCAAAGAAAAGGGCGGGCCTAAACCCGCCCTTGCGAATCTCGACGCCCTCTTAGAACTGGGCCTTGATGGCGCCCCAGGTCGTCGTCTCGACCCTGACCCATTCCTCGGTCACAAAGCTCCAGACGTAGTCTTCGCTGGTGCCGTAACCCTGTGTGTCCTCCAGCCCCGCCGCGATGGTGCAGGTGATGGTCGCCTCGTAGCCGAACTCGTCGTCCGGGGTGAAGGTGCAGACCACGGACTGCGGGTCGGAGTCGTCAATGTCCAGGTCGCCGGAGATGTCGCCGGCGGGGGTGAAGCCCGCGGAGAGGGCGCGGCCGCCCGGTGTGAGCGCCCGGCCGCCGGAGAGCGTGTCGTCCGTCACGGTGAAGTCCAGCGTGTCCAGGTTGATCCCCGAGTCGTCGAGCAAGGTGAACTCGATGGTCGAGTCAATCGGCACGTCGTCCTCGCCGTTCTCGGGATCCACGTCAACCACGATGGGCTCGTGGGTGTCGAGCATGCTGCCCAGGTCCAGGTGGACCATCCTGGACTGCACGACCTCTTTGGTCCCGTGGTTCTTCTCCAGGAAGCAGACGCCCACCAGGTGGTCGGTGTCCCAGCCGGTGGGGTCGAAGCTCCAGTAGTAGCTGTCGCTCTCGCCGGCCCCGGATATCTGGAGCACCGACGGGGTGTAGTCGCCGTCGCGGACCACCAGCGGGTACGTGTCCCACATTTCCTGGTAGACCAGCATCCACACCCACCACTCGTTCTGGATGTCGTCCTCCAGGTTCACCGTGGTCTCCAGGTAGATGTCGTCGCCGATGGCGAAGTAGTCGAGGTCCAGCGTGGCCTCGGACTCCTTGGCGAGCTGGATGTCAATCCGGACCTTCAGCCAGTCGTAGTTCTGCTGCCAGGTGGAGTAGGTGCCGACCAGCTTGTAGATGTAGTCCACCATGGCGGTGGGGTAACCGGAAACGACGCAGTAGCTCTTGCGGTAGTTGGTGTAGGCGTTGGCGTAGCCGTCGCCGCAGTGGTTGGAAACGACCACCAGGTCATCCTCGGAATAATCCGCGCGGAGATGCGAGAAAGCTTCCCGCATCCGGGGGCAGTAGCTTCACCACGAGGCGTCGAAGTCTTCGAGGAAGACGGTCTTGTCCGCCGCCAGGGCCCCCACGGCCAAGACCAACAGGAGCACCGTTTGCAGAGTCTTCATCTATGAACCTCCCTTGTTATCGGTAAATTGGCCTCGCGGGCGGGAAAATCTCCCCGCCCCTGATTGGACACAGGGGTTGATACCGCCAAGGATTTTAACACAGGTCAAGGGTAATTGATACGTTTTTGAGATGAATGCGCGGATCGCCGTCACGGGCCGGTGTGTCCCCCTCTCCCTGTGGGAGAGGGGTTAGGGGTGAGGGCTACCGCCTGCCCCCTCCCCCCTCTGGGGGGAAGCGCGCTTACGGGCCGGTGAGAGGGGCGGGCGGGTGTGGGCGCCCGCCCCTACGACTGAACGACGCACAACCGACCCGTAGGGGCCGACCTTCAGGTCGGCCCGCGGCGGGGATTTAAATCCCCGCCCTACATTCTGGCGCGCGGCGGGGAAACAACGCCGCCTTGTCCTCCCGCCCCCGGTGATGGTACAGTTACCCTTGCAGAAAGCACCCCCACAACCATGCCCGTCTTTTTATTCACCGACATCGAGGGCTCGACGCAGCTCTGGGAGCGCCACGGCGCCGCGATGAGCCGGGCCCTAGCGCGCCACGACGAGCTCCTGGCGGAGCTGGTGGCGGCCCACGGCGGCCGGGTCATCAAGCACCTGGGCGACGGCGTCTTCGCGGTCTTCGAGGGCGGCGGCCCGCTCGCGTGCGCCCTGGAAATCCAGCGTCGCGTGGCCGGGGAGGATTTCGGCGAGGTGGGCGAGCTGCGCGTCCGCGTCGCCATCCACGCCGGTGAGGCCGAACGGCGCGGCGAGGATTTCCTCGGGCCGGTCATCAACCGCGCCTCGCGCCTTCTCTCCGCGGGCTGGGGCGGCCAGATTCTCCTCACCCCGGCCGCGGCCGAGGGATGCCCCACGCCTCCGGAAGCCGAGCTGGACGACCTCGGCGTCCACCGCCTCAAGGACCTCTCCAGCCCCCAGCGCATCCTCGGCCTCCGGCACCCCGACCTGCCCCGGCGGGACTTCCCGGCGCTGCGGACCCTGGACTCCAAGCCGCACAACCTCCCGGCCCAGTCCACGCCCTTCGTGGGCCGCGAGGACGAGCTGGCGCGCATCGCCGAGCTTTTGACCTCGCCGGGCTGCCGCCTGTTGACCCTCCTCGGGCCGGGGGGCATCGGGAAGACCCGCCTGGCCCTCCAGGCCGCCGCCGAGCGCATCGAGGACTTCGCCGACGGCGTGTGGTTCGTCGCCCTGGCCCCGCTGGCCTCCCCCGAGTTCATCGTCTCCACCGTCGCCGAGGCCCTCCGGTTCCACTTCGGCGGCCGCGAGGACCCCCAGGCCCAGCTCCTGCGATACCTCGCCGGCAGGGAGCTCCTGCTGGTGATGGACAACTTCGAGCACCTCCTGGATGGGGCCCCCCTGTTGGGGGAAATCCTGGCGCGGGGGCCGGAGGTGAAAATTCTAGCCACCTCCCGGGAGCGTCTGAACCTCCACGCCGAGTGCGCCTTCGAGGTGGGCGGCCTGGACCTGCCCCCCAGGCCCACGGAGAGGGACGACGACGCCTACGACGCGGTGCAGCTCTTCGTCGCCTGCGCCCTGCGCGTCGCGCCCGGCGTGGAATTTCGTGAGCCCGACCTCGCGACGGCGGGGGAGATCTGCCGCCGGGTGGGCGGAATGCCCCTGGGGATCGAGCTCGCCGCCTCCTGGACCCGGACCCTGGGCGTGGCCGAGATTCTGGGCGAGATAGAGACGAGCCTGGACTTCCTGGAGACGAGCCTGCGCGACGTGCCGGAGCGCCACCGGAGCCTGCGCGGCGTCTTCGATTACTCCTGGAACCTGCTCGACGAGGGGGAGCGGGCCGTCCTCCCGCGGCTGACGCTCTTCCGGGGCGGCTTCGACCGCCGGGCGGCGGCGGAGATAGCCGGGGCCGACCTCCGCCGACTCACCTCCCTGGCGGACAAGTCCCTGGTGCGCACGGGCGAGGACGGGCGGTACGAGCTGCACGAGCTGGTGCGCGCCTTCGGGGGGGAGAGGCTCGCCGCGGACCCGGACGCCCTCCGGGAGACCCGGGACCGCTTCCGCGCTTACTACGCCCGCTTCCTCCAGGAACACCGGGGGAGGGGGGAGGAGAACCTGGCGGCCCTCGGCCTCGATATGGCCAACATCGGCCAGGCCTGGCTGTGGAGCCTCGAGGAGCGGGACCTCGAGCTCGCCGGCGCGTGCGTGGATCCGCTCTACAGCTACTTCGACGCTTCCAGCTTCCACCGCGACGGCCTCGAGGTCTTCCGCCGCGCCCTGGAGCACGTCGGGCCCGGGGACGGCGAGATCCACCTCGCCCTGCTCTGGCGCCTGGGGTTCTTCGAGTACCGCCTGGGACACCTGCGGCGGGCCGCCGAGCTCCTGGCGGAGTGCGAGCCCCGCGTGGACGAGCTCTCGTCCGCCGGCGACCGGAGCCGCGTGGTGTTCCTGATCGGCGCGGTGGCCATGCGCACGGCCGACTACGCCAAGGCCGAGGAGACGTGGAGCCGGAGCCTGCGGCTGGCCGAGGAGTCGGGGGACGACCGCAGGGTGGGGCACATCCTCTCCGCCCTGGGCGACCTGGCCAACGCCCGCGGGGAGTACGCCCGGGGCCGCGAGCTGTGCCTGGACGGGCTCAAGCTCCTGCGCCGGACCTCCGACACCTACCACATCTCCTCCAGCCTCATCACCCTTGGCGACATCGCCTTCCGCGTCGGCGACTACCGCGAGTCGGAACGCCTGTTCAAGGAGAGCCTGGACACGGCCCTCGCCACCGGGGAGCAGTGGACGGTGGCCCTGGCGCGCAGCGGCCTGGGCGAGGTCTACGCCGAGACGGGCGGGTTCGACCTCGCGGAGCGCGAGCTCGCGGCGAGCGTGGAGGTTTTCACCGGGGTCGAGAGCCTCTGGGGGGTGATCATCAACCGGTTCTCCCAGGGGAAGGTCGCCCTGGCGCGCGGCGATTGCGACGAGGCCCGGCGGCTCTTCGCCGACACCCTGGAAAAAGCCGACGAGACCGCCTACCCCGAGGGCCGGGCCTTCGGCCACTGGGGGCTGGGGTGGACCTCCCTCGAACTGGGGGACGCGGCCGCCGCCCGGGGGCGGTTCGAGAAGGGGCTCGCCGTCGCCCGGGAGATGAACGACCCCCTGACCACCGGCTGGTGCCTCGTCGGCCTGGGCGAGGCGGCCGTCAGGGAGGGCGATTACGAAGGCGCGGCGGGGCGCTTCGCCGAGGCGCTCGAGCTCGCCGACGCCCGCGGGATGCGGGGGGTCCGCGTGGACGCCCTCCTGGGGCGGGGGAGGCTCCTGCGGGCGAAGGGGGAGCGCGGGGACGCCGCGGCCGACCTGCGGCTGGCCCTGGAAACGGCCCGGGAAACGGACAAGCTCCCCGCGGCCTGCGAGGCCCTCCTGGAGACGGCCGGGCTTTTAGCGGAGGGCGGCGGGGCGGAGAGGGCCGTGGAGATACTGGCCTTCCTCGCCGACCGCCCGGAGGCCCCGGAGCGCGTACGGGTTGCGGTCCAACGGAATTTACTGGTTCTCGAAAGCGAGCTGGGCGGTGAGGATTTCCGGTCGACGCTGGAGCGCGGGCGGGCCCTGACGTGGGACGGCCTCGGGACGGTTTAGGGCGGGTGGCCGCATACGGTTGCAGGGTCACCCGCCGCAATGTTACATACATAGGGCGGGGGCTCCGTACCCCGCCCGTTTCACCCCTCACCCCAGCCCGTAAGTGCGCTTCCCTCCAGAGGGGGAGGGGACTGCGGCAATCTTCATCAAGGCTGCGATGGTGTAGGGCGGCCCTTCTACGGGCCGCCGCTTTACGCTCCCAGCCCCGACCCTCACGCTGCGACGACGTAGGGGCCGACCGACGGCGCGCCGTTTAGGTCGGCCCGCGGGCGACCGTGGACTCATCGCCCCTACGGGGTTTTGCGCAGTCCGAAATGTAGGGCGGGGACTTTAGTCCCCGCCGATTTACCCCTCACCCCAACCCTCTCCCCAACCCTCTCCCTGGAAGGGAGAGGGGGACCGTGGGCCGCCGCGTTCACGTTTCCAACCTCGCCCCCCCCC
>Ga0154624_1095_pt7 | contig 11269 bp, 7 predicted proteins | sample Rifle2008BG13ft_FD_116053 | JGI IMG/M metagenome (GOLD analysis project Ga0154624, IMG submission 116053) | Candidatus Coatesbacteria bacterium RBG_13_66_14 | reverse complement strand
ACATCTTCAAGGATGTCCTGGAGGAGATCAAATCCGGGGAGATGAAAGACGGCGAGGGGCGCGGCTCCACCATCTGGGGGACCTTCAACACGACGCTCATGTACGGGAACCGGATCCCGAACTGCCAGAAATGCAAGACCGATTTCCCGGAGGCCTCGCTCAAGCCCGGCGCGGGCACGCTCACGTGTTCCAAGTGCGGCGAGACCACCGAGACCGCCCCGGCGCCCGCGTGGTTGAAGGCGCAGCGGGCGATACTCATCGTCAACGCGAATACAGGGGGCACCGACGGGAAGCAGCTCGAGGGCGAATCGGGCCCCGTGGCCTTTTCCTGCCCGAAGTGCGGCGGCGCCCTGGTCGTGGACGGCACACAACGACTGGTGCCCTGCCAGTTCTGCAACGTGAAGGTGTACCTGCCCGACGACCTTTGGCTCCGGCTCCACCCGGCGAAGTCCAAATCCAGGTGGTTCGTGGTCTTCGAGTAGTTTTAAACCGCGCCGGACGGACTGCGGTTTGGATTGACAAACCGGTTGCGCTATCGTAGTGTCCCCCCGGTTTGACTTCGTTATTTTTTTCACCGAGGCCGTAGTGGAGATTCGGGTTGGGTGGGGAAAAGGGGAGCAGGCGGTCGAGCTGAAACCCGACCGGCTGGCCGGCGTCGTGCATCCGAACCGGGTGGATTCGGGCGATGAGTTCGAAACGCTGCGCCGCGCCCTGGCGAATCCCATCGGCACCGTTCCCTTCGGTGAATTCATCGGCGCCGGAGGGGAGATTCTCTTCATCGTCAATGACGGCACGCGGCCCACCCCCACCGCCAAGGTCCTGGACATCATCGAGGGTGACCTGGCCGGCGTGGAGCCCTCCTTCATCATCGCCACCGGCGTCCACCGCGGCCCCACCGAGGAGGAGCTCCGCTTCATCTTCGGCCGCCACCTGGAGCGTTTCCGCGACCGGATCCACGTCCACGACTCCAGGGCCGACGCCGAGATGGTCCACATCGGCACCTCGACGTCGGGGACCGAGATGTGGGTCAACCGCCTGGGGGTGGAGGCGGACCGGCTGGTCATCATCGGCTCCGTCGAGCCCCACTATTTCGGCGGGTACACTGGCGGCCGCAAGGCTTTCCTGCCCGGCATCGCTTCATACTCAACGATCGAGCAGAACCATAAATTTGCCATGGATATCCGGGCCCAGGCGCTGGCCCTCGAGGGCAACCCGGTCCACGAGGACATGATTGACGCCCTGAAGGTCATCGCCGAGAAACCCATTTTCTCGATCCAGACGGTCCTGGACCGCGACCGGAAAATCTACGCCGCCACCGCCGGTCACATCCACGAGTCCTTCTACGCCGCCATCGAACGGGCCAACGAGGTTTTCTGCGTGAAGATCCCCGCCAAGGCCGACGTGGTGGTAAGCGTCGCCCCCTATCCCATGGACGTGGACCTCTACCAGTCCCAGAAGGCCCTGGACAACGGCAAGCTGGCCCTGGCCGAGGGCGGGATTTTAATCCTGGTGTCCAAATGCCGCACCGGCATCGGCCACGAGACGTTCTACGAGCTTCTCTCCTCCTGCTCCACCCCGAGCCAGGTGCTGGCCCACATCGAGCGGGGCTATGTCCTGGGGTATCATAAAGCGGCCAAGATGGCGGAGATCGGCCTCTGGGCACAGATGTGGGCGGTCACCGAGCTCCCCGACGACGTGGTCCGCAATTGCCTCATGCGCCCCTTCGCCACGGTCCAGGCGGCGGTGGATGAGGCCCTATCCGCCCGGGGGCCCGATGCGAAGGCGCTCTTCCTCGTGGATGGGAGCATCACCGTGCCCCTGATCCCCTCCTGAGGGGTGGGAGGGCGGGATTCGCCGGTTTGCTGGTTATGACGGTTCGTACCCGGTCGGCCTTGCACCCGAGCGTTTACATCGAGCTGGGCGAAAAATGGGAACCCGGTCTCGTGGGTGTGGTAATTTCACCTCGTCACCCTTGACACCCGGACCGACGGCGAGCCGGTCGGCTAGCCGTTCGGGAAGGTGTGTTTTTTTCGTTTCTCGATTTCGGGGGACGGCGGAAGAGTAACCGGCGCAGGGCGCACCCTGTGCCTTATTGTTGGAGGAACCGATGGCCATCAGCCGCGAGGAGGCTCTCGAGTACCACAGCCGGGGCAGGGCCGGCAAGATAGAGGTCGTTTCCACAAAGCGCTGCCGGACCCAGCGCGACCTGTCCCTGGCTTACACCCCCGGGGTGGCGATACCCTGTCTGGAGATCGAGGAGGAACCGTCGAAGGTCTACGACTACACGGCCAAGGGCAACCTGGTGGCCGTCATCTCGAACGGCACGGCGGTGCTCGGGCTGGGCGACATCGGCCCCGCAGCCGGCAAGCCGGTGATGGAGGGCAAAGGCGTCCTCTTCAAGCGCTTCGCCGACATTGACGTTTTCGATCTGGAGATAGCCTCCAAGAACCCCGAAGAGATAATCCGCGCCGTGGAGATGCTCGAGCCGACCTTCGGGGGGATCAACCTGGAGGACATCGCCGCCCCCGACTGCTTCGTCATCGAGGAGGAGTTGAAGAAGCGGATGAGCATCCCGGTCTTTCACGACGACCAGCACGGGACGGCCATCATCTCCGGGGCGGCCCTCTTAAACGCCCTGGAGCTCAACGGGAAGGACATCGGCCAGGTCCGGCTCGTGGTTTCGGGCGCCGGGGCCTCCGCCATCGCCTGCACCAAGTACTACGTCAGCCTCGGGTTGAACCCGGCGAATATCCTGTTGGTGGACTCGAAGGGCGTCATCTTCAAGGGCCGCAAGGAGGGGATGAACCCGTATAAAGAGCAGTTCGCCGTGGAAACCGACCGGCGCACCCTCGCCGAGGCCATGAAGGGGGCAGACGTTTTCCTGGGCCTCTCCGTGGGCGGGCTGGTGACCCAGGATATGGTCCGGACGATGGCCTCCGATCCGATCATCTTCGCCATGGCCAATCCCGATCCCGAAATTTCCTACCCGGACGCGATGGAGGCCCGTAGTGATGCCATCATGGCCACCGGTCGTTCCGACTACCCGAACCAGGTGAACAACGTCCTCGGGTTCCCGTTCATCTTCCGCGGCGCCCTGGACGTCCGCGCCACCGACATCAACGAGACCATGAAGCACGCCGCCACCAAGGCGCTGGCCGACCTGGCCAAGGAGGACGTACCCGATTCGGTCTGCAAGGCCTACGACGTCGAGCGCCTCAGCTTCGGCCGCGAGTACCTCATCCCCAAGCCCTTCGATTTCCGCGTGCTGATCCACGAGGCCTCCGCCGTGGCCCGGGCGGCGATGGAATCCGGCGTCGCCAGGGTCAAGCTGGACTTGGACTCCTACAGGGAAATGCTGGAGGCGCGTCTGGGGAAGAGCCGTGAAATCATGCGCCTCGTGATCAACAAGGCCCGGAAGCGTCCCGCCCGCCTGGTATTCCCCGAGGGCGAGGACGACCGCATCCTGCGCGCCAGCGCCATCATCGTGGATGAGGGGATAGCCAGGCCCACCCTCCTCGGCCGACCCGCCGTCATCGAGGGGCGCATCCGGGAACTGGGCCTGGACCTGGAGGAAGTGGAAATCATCAACCCGTCCGATTCCCCCCGGCTGGAGGAATACGCCGAGGAGTACTTCGGCCTCCGGCAGCGCAAGGGGCGGACCCTGGCCCACTGCCGCGAATTGATGCGCCTGGGGCGCGTGTACGGGCCGATGATGGTCCGGATGGGTGACGCCGACAGCGTCCTGACGGGAATTACGACCTACTACCCCGAGGCGTTCCGCTCGGCTATCCGCGTCATCGGCACCGACGACGTGTTCGGCACCGTGGCCAGCATGTTCATGCTCATCTTCAAGGAGAGGGTTTACTTCTTCGCCGACACGACCGTGAACATAGATCCCAGCGCCATGGAGTTGGCGGGCATCGCCCAGCTCACCGCGAAGTACGTGAAGAAGCTCGGCTACAAGCCTCGGATCGCGATGCTCTCCTTCTCCAACTTCGGCAGCGTGAACCACGAAAAGACGCAGAAGGTGAAGCGGGCCGTGGAGATAATCAAGCGGGCCGTCCCCGACCTGATGGTGGACGGGGAGATGCAGGCGGACACGGCGGTGCTGCCGGAGCTCATCGAGAGCACCTACCCCTTTGCCAACCTGCGGGGCGGGGCAAACATCTTGGTTTTCCCCGACCTGCAATCGGCCAACATCGCATACAAGCTGTGCTCGAAGCTTTCGGGCGCCGAGGCCATCGGGCCGATTCTGATGGGCCTGAGAAAATCGGCCCACATCCTCCCCCACGGCTGCGAGGTGGACGACGTGGTGAACATGGCGGCCATCGCCGTGGCCGAGATCTGACACCCTCCACTGTCGGGGTCCCCCGTTCGGGATGCCGTCCGGTTCTCCGGCGGCATCCCTTTTTTATATCGTCGAAACGAGTTGCGGTCACTCCCTTAAAGCTTGACTGTCCCGATGGGTTTTGTTAAATATGTTTCCACTTTGAGTCGAGCCTCTTTTTGTGTTAGAGTTTGGTGTGAAATGATTCACGCTTGATTCCGGCGGCGGTTCGGAATTGATCAAGGAGCACCCATGAACGCCAGGGACATCGAGAAGCTCAGAGAGATAGTCGGCGAGGAGAACGCGCGCTCGAGCCCCGCCGATCTGTACATCTACGGAGCCGACGCCTCCGTCCACGCTGCCCGACCCGACCTCGTCCTGGTGCCGGGGAAGACCGAGGAGGTCCAGGCGATACTCCGGTACGCCAACGCGAAGAAGATACCGGTGATCCCCCGTGGCGCCGGGAGCGGCATGTCGGGACACGCCGTCCCCATTGACGGCGGGATCGTCCTCGACATGAAGCGGATGAACCGCATCCTGGAGATCCGGCCCCAGGACATTCTCTGCCGTGTGCAGCCCGGCGTGGTGGACGACGACCTGAACAAGGCCCTGAAACCGTACGGCTTCATGTACCCGCCGGCGCCGGCCTCAAGCTGCATCGCCACCATCGGCGGCGAAATCGCCAACAACGCGAGCGGTACCCGCTCCGTCAAGTACGGGGCCACCCGCGACTCCGTCCTCGGGATGAAGGTCGTGCTGGCCTCGGGCGAGCTGGTCAAACTGGGCGCCAACACCAACGTGGAAGCCTCGGGTTACCAGCTCGAGCGCCTGATGGTGGGCTCCGAGGGCACGCTGGGCGTCATCGTCGAGGCCACGATGAAGATCGTCCCCATCCCCAAGATCCGCTGCCTGGGCATCGCCTGCTACAACAAGCTCGCGGACGCCGGACACGCCGTCAGCGAGATCATAGCCAGCGGCTGCTCGGCCTCCATGATCGAGCTGATGGACAACGTCGCCATCACCGCGGTCAACGAAACCCAGAACCTGGGCCTGCCCGACGTGGAGGCCATAATCCTCTTCGAGGCCGAGGGCCGGGTGAAGGACGCCGTCCAGGCGGAGATTGACGCCATCCAAGCCGCCTGCGAAAAGCACGGCGGCTTCAACATCGAGACCAGCTACGACGCCAAGGAGCGCACCCGCATCTTCGCCGGGAGGAAGAAGCTCTTCTCGTCACTTTCGCGCTACAAGGAAGGCTATGCCTGCACCTCCCTGGCCGACGACATGGCGGTGCCGTACTCGAGGATGGCCGACCTGGCGGGCAAGATCCACGAAGTGGCAGCCCGGAACAACATCATCATGTCCGCCTATGGTCACTGCGGCTCGGGCTGCATGCACACCAAGATCCTCATGGACGTCACGAAGAAGGCCCAGTGGGAGGACGCCCGGCGGGCCGTGGCCGAAATCTACGACTACGTCCATTCCGTGGGCGGCACCACCTCGGCCGAGCACGGCATCGGGCTCTCCAAGGCGCCCGCCTTCAAGAAGGAAAAGGCCGACTCGCTGGAGCTCCAGCGCGCGGTCAAGCGGGCTTTCGACCCCAACAACATCCTCAACCCCCACAAGCTCTTCGACGCGCCCGACGACTGGGTCACGGCGACCGAGCTCCGCTACCCCGTGGGCTCGGTTCGCGAGCCGTAGGGGCGGGGCTTAAGTCCCCGCCCGCGGGCGACTCTGTAAGACGTTGTGTCAACCGGCAACCGTAGCGGAACCGGATGCGGTACCACCGTGCGGAATAGGAGGTTTCATGGCCGCCCCTTACGAGAGACTGAAAAGCTGGATGCACGAGCTGAACCTTTGCATCCGCTGCGGGTACTGCTACGAGCTCTGCCACCTCTACAAGTCCCACGCCTATGAGACCGACACCCCCCGGGGCAAGCTGCTTCTGATCTACGGTCTCCTGACCGGAGCCTTGCAGCCGGACCCCGGCATGGTTGAGAAGGTCGTCCAGTGCTTCTACTGCAAGAACTGCGAGCGGAGCTGCTCGTCAAAGGTCTCTCTGACCAAGATCTTCACCGACGCCAAGGCCGATTTCCTCGACGCGGGTATTGATTTCCGGGGGCTCGCCGCCCGCACCGACGACGACCTGTGCAGCCGGTGCCGGGTCTGCCAGGCGGTGTGCAAGAACGAGGCGATCAGCTTCGGCGAGGACGGGAAGAAGATAGATATCGTCAAGTGCGAGGGCTGCGGCGTCTGCGCGGCCACCTGCCCCTCGAACGCGATAATCATGGTCGAGGGGTTCGGCGTCACCCGGGGTGAGCTCCGTGAGACGGTCCGGGCGTTCCTGGAGGAGGTGTAGGGTGGGCGTTACTACCGAGGGTAAACCTGCGGCCGAAGAAAAAAGTTTACGACCAAAGGTCCTGGTCTTCTGCTGCAACTGGTCCACCTACCCGGGCTTTCAGCTCTCCCGGCTCGGGGAGGGAGATGAAGGCGACCGTGAACCCATCATCATCACTATGTGCACCGGTCGGCTGGACCCCGAGCTGATTCTGGAAGCCTTCTCCCGGGGCGCCTGGGGCGTCTTCGTGGCCGGTTGCCCGCCCGACGAGTGCGAGCACAACGGCAACTACAAGACCCGCCGGCGGATTCTGCTCCTCAAAAAAACGCTAGGGCCTTTGGGCGTTGAGCCCGAACGGCTGGCCCTGGAATGGGTTTCCACGGGCGAGTCGGCGAAGCTGGCGAAGCTGGTGGGCGACTTCACCGCGAGGGTGGCCCAACTGGGGCCCTTGTGAGGGCAAGGGGTTTAACCGAGCGTGGCGAGCTACGCCCCCGGCGAAACCCCTTGTCTCCTTGCCAAAGGAGATAGACGATGGCAAAGCCGAAAGTGGCCTTTTACTGGTGCGCCTCCTGCGGCGGGTGCGAGGAGGCGGTGGTGGACCTGGCCGAGGACATCCTGGCGGTGGTCGGCGCGGTGGACATCGTATTCTGGCCCGTGGCGCTGGATTTCAAGAAATCCGACGTGGAGGCCCACGAAGACGGCTCGGTCGCGGTCAGCTTCATCAATGGCGCCGTGCGCACCTCGGAGCAGGAGGAGATGGTAAAACTCCTGCGGAGGAAATCGGGTCTGGTCGTGGCCTTCGGCTCATGCGCCCATCTGGGCGGCATACCCGGCCTGGCCAACTTCCACGACCGGAAATCCATCTTCGAGCGGGTCTACAAAGAAGCCCCCTCCAACGCCAACCCCGGGGGCGTCCTCCCGCAGACTCAGACCACCGTGGACGGCAAGGAGCTAACCCTGCCCGAGTTCCACGACACGGTCCGGACCCTGGACCAGGTTATAGACGTGGACTACTACCTGCCGGGATGCGCCCCGCCGCCCGACCTGATCCTCGGGGCGGTCACCGCCATCCTGGAGGGGAAGCTGCCCGAGAAGGGCGCCGTCCTTGCCCCGGACAAGTCGCTCTGCGACACCTGCCCCCTGAACGACTCCAAGCCGGAGAAGGTTTCCCTGGCGGAGTTCAAGCGGCCGCACCAGATTCTGGCGGACCCCGAGAAGTGCTACCTGGCCCAGGGGCTCATCTGCCACGGGCCGGCCACCCGCTCCGGCTGCGGCGAGCGCTGCATCAATGCCAACATGCCCTGCCGCGGGTGCTTCGGCCCCACAAAGGGCGTGCGCGACCAGGGGGCGAAGATCCTCTCCTTCCTGGCCTCCATCGCGGGGCTGGAGGGCGAGGAGAAGATGACCGACGAGGAGGTCGGGCGTCTCATCGGGCAGATTGACGACCCGGCGGGGCTCTTCTACTTCTACAGCCTGCCCGCCTCGCTCCTGAAGCGGAAGAACCTGAGACAAGGGGCTTAAACCCCTTGCCATAGAAAGGCCGCGTCATGGCTCGCAAGATAACCATTGATCCGATCACCCGCCTCGAGGGTCACGGCAGGATTGAAATCTTCCTCGACGACCGGGGCGATGTGGACCGGGCCTTCCTGCAGGTTCCCGAGCTCCGGGGATTCGAGAAGTTCTCCGAGGGGCGCCCGGCCGAGGAGATGCCGCGGATAACGCCGAAAATCTGCGGCGTCTGCCCCACGGCTCACCACATGGCCTCGGGCAAGGCGTTGGACGACCTCTACAAGGTCAAGCCTCCGCCGGCGGCCAGGAAGATCCGGGAGATGGTGAACTCGGCCTTCATGGCCGAAGACCACGCCCTGCACTTCTTCTTCCTCGGGGGCCCCGATTTCATCGTCGGCCCCACGGCGCCCAAGGGCCTGCGCAACATCCTCGGCGTCCTTGAAAAAGTCGGGCTCGAAGCCGGCAAGACCGTCATCGGCATACGAAAGCGCCTGCGCGACATCATCGCCAAACAGGGCGGGAGGGTCATCCACCCGGTGTGCAACCTGCCGGGCGGCGTCTCCAAGGGTGTATCCAAGGAAAATCGGGAGGAGTACATCCAGACCGCCAAGGACGCCGTCGAGTTCGCCCAGTTCACCCTCGGAGCCTTCGCCGACATCGTTCTGGCCAATAAGGACTACGTGGACGTCATCATCGGCGACCTGTACCGCCACGAAACCTACTACATGGGACTGGTGGACGCGAACAACCGGGTGAACTTCTACGACGGCGATATCCGCGTCGTGGACCCCACGGGCGCCGAGTTTGTAAAATTTAAACCCCGAGAATACCTGGACCACATCGCCGAGCACGTGGAGCCCTGGAGCTACATCAAGTTCCCGTACCTGAAGAACGTTGGATGGAAGGGCTTTGTGGACGGTTCTGGCTCGGGGGTGTACCGGGTCGCCCCGCTGGCGCGCCTGAACGCCGCCGACGGCATGGCCACCCCCCTGGCCCAGGCCGAGTATGAGAAGCTCTACGAGGCCCTCGGCGGGAAGCCGGCCCACAACACCCTGGCCTACCACTGGGCGCGGCTGATCGAGCTGTTGTACGCCGCCGAGCGTCTCTCGGAGCTGGCCGCCGACGAGGAGATCCTCGACCCCAACGTCCGCACCCTGCCCACCGAGATCCCCACCTCCGGGGTGGGCGTGGTGGAGGCCCCACGGGGCACCCTTCTCCACCACTACGAGACCGACGAGCGGGGAATCATCAAGAAGGCCAACCTCATCGTGGCCACGGTGAACAACTCCGCCGCCATGTGCATGTCCATCGAGCGGGCGGCCCGGGGGCTGATAAAGGGCGGAAAGGTGGACGACGGCCTGCTGAACCAGGTGGAGATGGCCTTCCGCGCTTACGACCCCTGCCTGGCATGCGCCACCCACTCCCTGCCGGGCCATACGCCGCTGGAGGTCGTCATCCGCTCGCAGGACGGGACGGTTCTGGAAACATTGCGGCAGTGAAGATGGGGCAAGGGGTTTAACCGTATAGAGGTGGCCCGTAGAACGAGTCCTCTGCGGTCGCCAGCGGGCGGGGACTTAAACCCCGCCCCTACGGCTCGAGAAGCGAGCTATGACTCTGGCGAACCGAGCGGAGCGAGCTATGCCTCTGGCAAACCCCATTGCTTTTAATGCATTTCGGGGTCGGTGCGCGCACCGACCCTTCGTTCGACCGGTCGCGGAACCCGACGGCGAGCGGTCGAGCCATCTCAGCGGGCGATGTACCCCTGGCACGTTTCTTGGAGTACGCTTGGCGGAAGGCTACGCCGGTCTGAGTAACACCGGATCCATTTTTCAAGAATTAATCCGACCTTTCGGCTAGAATCCGGGTCGCCACGACAAAACCCCAAGATGAAAAAAACCGTCATCAACCTCCAGTCCATCCGGGAGACCGCGGTCAAGCTGGCGACCGACTTCTGCCTCCTGTCGCGGCGCATCCTCCGCTACGCCAACCTGGGCACCCCCCGCGCGGACTTCCTCCGCGAGGTGTCCCGGATGCTGATGGAATTCTCGCACTGCGACGGCGTCGAGCTGCGGATGCGGGACGGGGAGTTGCACTACCGTTGGGAGGCGACCGACGGCGTGGGGGAGAACTTCTTCTGCGAGAAGCTGTCGCCGGTGCTGAAGTGCGGCGACCGGACGGTACCCTGCGTGGACGACGGCTCGTGGATCGAGAAGCTCTGCGGCGCTGTGATGTGCCGTCACGTGGACCCAAAGTTGGACTGCATCAGCCCCGGGGGCAGCTTCTGGATCGGGAGCACGGACCGACCGCTCGCATGCCCGCCTGTCTTTTCGGAGCTGGCGCCCGAGGAGCTGCGGGAGCTGACGGGGGGTTACCAGTCCGTGGCCTTCATCCCCTTCGAGCTGGAGGAGGAGAGCCGGGGTCTGTTGCAGCTCAAGAGCCGCCGGGTGAATTTTTTCACCCCCTCCACCATCGAGTTCTACGAGGGGCTGGCCGAGGCCCTGGGCGTGGCCGTGAACGACCGCCGCGCCCAGTACGCCCTGCGCGAGCGGGTCAAGGAGCTCTCCTGCCTCTACGGGATAGACGAGCTCGTTAGGCAGCAGGACGTCGCGTTGGACGAACTGCTGCAGGGGATCGTCGAGCTGATGCCGCCCGCCTGGCAGTACCCGGACATGGCCTCGGCCCGGCTGGTGGTGGACAGCCGGAGCTACGAGAGCTCGAATTTCGAGGGTGAGGGCAACTCCCTCCGTTACGACATCGTGTGTGGCGGCGAGAAGCGGGGCTTCGTCGAGCTGGTCTACTCGGGCGGGGAAGACGTGCTGGAGACGGCGCTTTTCCTCGAGGAGGAGCACGACCTCATAGACAGCATCGCCCGTCACATCTCGCTGATTCTCGAGCGGCGCCGGACCGAGGAGGACAAGCGCACCCTGGAGGAGCAGTTGCGGCATGCCGACCGCCTGGCCACCATCGGGCAGCTCGGGGCGGGAGTTGCCCACGAGCTCAACGAGCCGCTCACCTCCATTCTCGGCTTTGCCCAGCTCTCCCGGAAGGCCCCCGGGCTCCCCGACACCCTGAACCGCGACCTGGAGCGCATCATCAAC
>Ga0154624_1098_pt1 | contig 11479 bp, 7 predicted proteins | sample Rifle2008BG13ft_FD_116053 | JGI IMG/M metagenome (GOLD analysis project Ga0154624, IMG submission 116053) | Candidatus Coatesbacteria bacterium RBG_13_66_14 | reverse complement strand
GCAACCCCCGACATTATGAAAATCGGCGCCTCCGGCCATCGCTATCATATCGCCGTCCGTCGAGAGACGGTAGAGGTCGCCGATGAAGTGTTTCTCCCTCTCAACTTTAAAGCCGTCACTTTCCAGGAGGGCGGCGAGGTAGTCCTGGGCGTGGAAGTTACCTTCGCTGGCGGCGAAGCGCGTGCGGAAGGCGGCAAGGTCCTCGTCGAAGGCCATGATGGACGCGAGGTCCACCTTCTCCACCAGCTCGTCGATGAGTCCCCCCTGGACCGAGAACAGTCCGGCCGGCGCCGGCCTCTCCGGCGCGCGTACGACGGGCATCAACCGTCTGAAGTAGAGATTCGGGTCGGTGTGGAGCCGACGCATCTCCTCCCGCGTCAGCCGGCAGATGGCGCTTAAGTCGGGGAGGAAGCCGTGAACCGTGGCGACGTAGGGGAGGCGCACCGGCCCCTCGACAGCCGAGACCAGGTAGAGCGGCGCGTCGGAATCGCCGATTTCCACAGCCCCGGCTAGTGGCGCACGGGTCAGGAAAAGCTCGTAATCACCTGAGAGGCCGAGGTAGACACCGTCTGGCGGCGGGCTTCCCACAGGCACCGGCGCGACGTATCCGGCCCCGGCGAGGCTGACCAGAAGTACCAGCGACAGGCAGGCGTTTCTCATCGGGGCTCCGTTTTGTGCAAGGCTCGCATAAATTTTACCAAAATTGCGCCCCGCCCGCAGCGGTGGACAGTCAACTGAATTCCGGGGGCGGAACGCCGTTTTGTTACAATAGGGTTTGCTGGAACCCGAAACCGCCGGACGCGGAGTCGAGACGAGGGGAGACAAGGGGTTTAACCGAGCGTAGCGAGCTATGCCCCTGGCAAACCGAGCGTAGCGAGCTATGCCCCTGGCAAAACCCTTTGATCCACACCTTGTCCTCGAGGGGAGCCGATGCTTTTCAACTCCCTCCAGTTCGCCCTCTTCCTCCCGGCGGTGGTCGTAGGGTACTGGCTCCTGCGCCGCAAGCCCCCCCGATACCAGAACCTCCTCCTCCTCGCCGCGAGCTACCTGTTCTACGCCTGGTGGGACTGGCGCTTCCTCGGCCTCGTCGTCGTCGTCTCCCTGACGGACTACCTCGTGGGGCGCGCTCTGGCGGCCGCCCAGAGGCCGGGGCGGCGGAGGCTCCTCCTGGGCGTGAGCCTGGCAGTCAACCTCGGCATCCTAGGATTTTTCAAGTACTTCAACTTCTTCGCCGACTCGGCGGCGCAGCTCCTCGGCCTGTTCGGGCTGAAAGCGGGCCGTACCACCCTGGAGGTCATCCTCCCCCTGGGCATCAGCTTCTTCACCTTCAAGTCCCTGTCGTACTCCATAGATGTTTTTCGAAAGAAGTGCTCACCGACGCGGGACGCCGTGGCCTACTTCACCTATGTCGCCTTCTTCCCCCAGATATTCGCCGGGCCCATCGAGCGGGCGAAGAACCTCCTGCCGCAGTTTTTAAAGCCTCGGACCTTCGACGCCGACACGGCTTCTGGCGGCCTGCGGCAGATACTCTGGGGGCTGGTGAAGAAAATCGCCGTGGCCGATTTTCTGGCCGGCTACGTGGACGCGGTCTTCCTGACCTACAACCACCAGGACGGCCTGGTGCTGGGCATCGGGATTTTTCTGTACGCCATCCAGCTCTACGCCGACTTCTCCGGCTACTCGGACATCGCCATCGGCGTGGGGAAGCTTTTGGGTTTTTCCACCAATCCCAACTTCGCCTGCCCCTACTTCTCCCGGAACATCACCGAGTTCTGGCGGCGCTGGCACATCTCGATGATGAGCTGGTTCCGGGACTACATCTTCTACCCGCTGGGGGGGCCGTTCAAGGGTAAGGCGCGCTGGATTTTATTCACCCTGGTGACCTTTGCCGTGAGCGGGCTCTGGCACGGCGCCGACTGGACCTTCGTCGCCTGGGGCCTGTTGAACGGGCTCTACTTCATCCCCATGATACTCAAAAAGGAGCCCCCGACCTTCACCGGCATCGTGGCGAAAAAGCGCCTCCTGCCCAGCCTCAAGGAGGCGGGGCAGATGCTGGGGACGTTCCTCTTGGTCCTGTTGGGCTGGGTGTTCTTCCGGGCCGATTCGCTCGGCCAGGCCTTCGGCTACCTCGGCCGGATGGTCACCCACCCGCTCATGCTGGGCCAGGTGTGGTACAGCTACTACGTGACGCCGATTTTAGTCAGCCTGGGCCTGCTCGCCGTCGAGTGGGTCCAGCGGAGGAAGGAGCACGCCCTGAAGATCGAAAAGCTGCCCGGCTGGGTCCGCTGGGGCATCTACTACGCCCTGGTCGTCGGGGTGCTCTGCTTCGGCACCTTCGGCGGCTCCGAGTTCATCTACTTCCAATTTTAAACAGCACAGACAAGGGGCTTAAGCCCCTTGCCCCGCTGGTGCACATGCTGCGACTTCTATTCAGATTCCTCATCTTTCTCGTCCCCGTGGCCCTCCTCCTGGTCCTGGGGTATGTCGTGGACCCCCTCGACCGGTTCCCCGGGCCGCAGCCCGTCCCGCCGGTGACCGCCCACTACCGGCACGTGAAGACCCTGGACTACCTGCACTCCGACCGCGGCTTCGACGCCTTCATCCTCGGCTCCAGCCGCGTGATGCGCCTGGAACCCACCATCGTGGACGAGTACGGCTACAAGGCCTACAACTACGGCTACAACATGACCCGGGCCGAGGACCTCTACTGCACCCTGCGCTTTCTTTTAGACGAGAACCGGACGCCCATCCGCCTGCTCGTCGTGGGGCTCGAGGTGGAGATGCTGCACGACAGCTTTCCGGTACACCCCGAGACCCTCCAAACGCCGGAACTCGCCCGCTACCTCCGCAACGACATCGAGCTGCCGCGCCTGAGCTCCGAGGACATCCTGCAGCTCGCCAGCGACTCGGTGCGCCTGTCCTTCAGCTCGCTCTACTACCTCCTCACCGGCCGAGAGCCGGGCGGGGAGTACGAGCTCGACCCGGCGACCGGGGAGTACGTGGTCAAGCCGCCCCGGGCCGGCACGGTTAAAATAAGCGCAAACTTGATGCGGACTATGTACAATATGTTCTCTGATTTCGACGCGCTGAATCCGGGGCGGATGGCCTACTTCGACGCATTCATTGACCTGTGCCGGGAAAACGGCATCCGGGTCATCGCCTTCGTCACCGCGAACCACCCCGTTCTGGAGGAATTCCTCGTCGAAAATACACAATACCCCGAGCGGCTGGCCGACGCAAAGATGTACTGGGACTTCCTGGGGTACGACGGATTCGCCTACGTGGACCTTTCCCGGCCCGAGTACTTCGGCGGCGACCCCGAGGACTTCACCGATCTCGCCCACATCGGCACCTACAACTCCGAGCTCGTGGCGCGCTTGCTGATGGAAACGTGCGCAACGGCAGGAAACATCTCTCCCGACCCCTGAGACGACCTAGACGCATCGAGCCAAACGAGCTATGCCCCCGGCAAACCGAGCGAAGCGAGCAATGCCCCCGGCAAAACGAAGCGAAGCGGAGTAATGCCCTCGGCGAAAACCTGCAGCCTGTGCGGTTTTGCAAACGCGCCCAACGTGCGCTTCTGCGGTGGTTGCGGCGAGCCGCTCGTCGAAGTCACGATGGAGGAGGAGCGCAAAGACGTCGCCATCCTCTTCGCCGACATCTGCAACTTTACCGAGCTCGTGGCCAGACACGACCCCGAGGAGACCAAGGACAAGATAGAGGAGTGCCTCCGGGTTATGGCCGATGGGGTGGTGGCCTTGAACGGGGTGGTGGAGAAGTTCATCGGCGACTCGGTCATGGCGGTGTTCGGGGTGCCGGTGACCCACGAGAACGACGCCGAGTTGGCGGTGCGCGCGGGGCTGCGGATCGTGGAGAGCGCCCGCAACTACGGCATCAACGAGGGATTGGAGCTCGAGGTCCGGGTGGGCATCCACTTCGGCGAGGTCATCGTCAGCCGGCACTCCCAGGCCCCGGGCCGCGCGCACCACGTATTCGGCAACGCCGTCAACATCGCCTCCCGGCTGGAGGCCACCGGACTCGTCGGGGCCGTCGTCGTCTCGGATGAAGTCTTCCGGAAGACGAAGGAGTTCTTCACCTTCCAGGAGCTGTCCCGCATCCGCGCCAAAGGCTTGCGGTCGGAGCTCATGCGCCACAAGGTCGTCGGGGAAAAGCTCGTGCGGGGAAAAACCCGCGGCGTGCCCGGCCTCTCGTCGCCCCTGATAGGACGGAAAGAAGAGCTGGACATTCTCCGGAACATTTTCCGGGACGTGGCGGAGGGGAAGGGGTTGCGGGTCGTGACCATCGTCGGCGAGGCCGGTATCGGAAAAACCCGGCTTGTGGAGGAGCTTCTCCTCGTCCTCCAGCAGTCGGACTCGAGGCCCCGTGTCCTGCACGGCCGCTGCCTGGGCTACGCGGGAGCCCCCCCGTACTTCCCCGTCACCGAGATAATCAAGAAGGCCACCGGGATCAAGGAGGATATGCCCCAGAAGGAGATGGCCGAGCAGCTCGCCTCGTCAGTGGAAACAATACTCGGCCGCCGGATGATCGGCGACGTGGACGCCGTGGGCACCCTGTGGAAAATCCTCTCTCTCAGCCAGGACGGGGATTCACCCGACGACCAGGACACCCGGCAGATCCACAACCAGGTGCTCCTGGTGGTGGAAAAGCTGCTGGGAGCCCTGGCCAAAGAGGAAAACATCGTGGTGCTCGTGGAGGACGTCCAGTGGTCCGACAATTCCTCCCTGACGCTCATGGGCCATCTGGTTCGATCCCTGGCGGATTCCCGCTGCCTGTTGGTCATCAATTCCCGCCAGCCCGGGGACCACGGGGCCACGCGGACCTTGCTGGAGGAGCTCCAGAAGTCGGAACGCCACACGAGGATCAATCTCAAGGACCTTTCCCCCGACGATACGCGCCGGCTCATGTCCGAGCTGTTGACCGTCGAGAAGCTGGACGAGACCAAACGGCGGGCGATCATCAAGCTCGCCGCCGGCAACCCCTTCTTCGTCGAGGAGATCATCAAGAACCTCATCGAAAAGGGCGACCTCGAATACCGGGACGGGCACTGGTACACGAACGACGAGGAGGGCGGCTTCGAGATTCCCGACACCGTGGAGGGGGTGCTCCGCTCCAGGATAGACAACCTCCCCGACCAGGAAAAGAAGGTCATCCAGCGCGCCTCCGTCGTCGGGGAGGTATTCTGGCGGCGGATCGTGACCGAGCTGATGACCTACGCGGTGGGCGACTACCTGGCGGACCTGGAGAAGCGGGACCTCATCCACCGGCGGCTCGAGTCCATCTTCGAGGATGACCTGGAGTACATCTTCAAGCACGTCCTCCTGCACGAGACGGTCTACAAGAGCCTGCTCCACCGGGAGCGCCGCGAGCTGCACCTGAAGACGGCGAAGTGGATCGAGAGCAACTATTCCGACCGCATCCAGGCCTACCAGTCGCTCGTGGCCAACCATTTCGAAAACGGCGGCGCGCCCGAGAAGGCCGCCGGGTACTACTTCGAAGCCGGAAAACACGCCGCGTCGCTCTACGCGAACGAGGACGCGAAACGGTTTTACGCCAAGACGGTCGAGAACACGCAGGACGGGGGTCTCACCCGTCAGGCCTACCTCGAGTGGGGCGACGTCTGCCTCGAAACGGGAAAACCGCACGAATCCATTGACCTCTTCACGGCCGCACTGGGGTATTGCAGCGACGCCGTGGAGCGCGCGGAAATTATGGAACGCATGGGGTCGGCCCACGAACGGCTGAGCGAGTACCCCCGCTCCCTGGAATACTACGACGACGCCCTGGCGCTGTTAAAAGATGAACCGCCCTCGCTGCTCCACGCCAAGACCCTGTACGGCATCGCCTGGGTCCACAACCTCCGCGGGGATTTTCAGGAGGCCCTGGACAGCATTGTACGGGCCGAAGATGTCATCGCCCTGGTCCGGGAGGATGATTTCGCCTCGGACAAGGTCCGCGCCCGCATCTCGAACATCCATGGCAGCATCCTCAACGAGTTGAAACGGCTCGACGAGGGCCGCGAATACCAGAGCCGCACACTGGAGCTTTACGAGAAGCACGGCTACCTTCTCGGCATGCAGAGCGTTCTGAACAACATCGCCACCGTGGAGATGGAAATGGGCAGGCACGGGGCGGCCCTCGAGCTGCTGTTGCGCTCCTATGACATCGCCGAGCGCTGCGGTGACAGGCTGGGGCTCGCCATCAACTGCAACAACCTGGCCTCGATCTACACGACCTTCGGCCGCTTCGACCGCGCCGAGGAGCTCTACACCCTCTATCTCGAGATGAACGCAATCATAAACAACCGCCTGGGTGACGGTTACGCCAACTACGGCCTCGCCACCCTGTCCCGCCTGCGGGGGGAGTACGAGAAGGCCGAGAACCACTTCCGCCGGGCGATCGAAATTTACGGCGAGGTCGGGGCCCGCCGGATGATCCTGGTCGTCAAGCTCTCCCTCGCCGTCTTCTACGCAGAGATCGGGCGCGAGGAGGAGTCCGATGCGCTCTTCGCCGAGGTGGGTGAGTTCATGGACGAGAGGGAGGTCACCGTTTACCGCCTGAGCGCCCTGGGGCTGACGGCGCGCCGCCGGGAGTTCTCCGAAGATGAACGGGGACGCCTTCAGGCATTTCTGCCCGCCGCCGAGGCGGGATACGAGAAGGAGACGGACAGGACCAGCCGGGTGGAGGAAGCGGTGCACCTGGCGACGCTCTTCGAGCGGACCGGCGAAGCGGAGAAGGCTGCTCGCTTCTGGGGGTCGGCCAGGGCCACGTTCGATGAGATAGTCCAGAACATCGGCGATGAGGAATCGAAGAAAACCTTTCGCGAAACCATGGGGAAGCGCGGGTACGTCGTTTGACCGACGACTGAGCGACGCCGACCGGCCCGGAAGGGCTTTTTTTTAAATATCAATTCATCTAACAATTTAACCGGTTTAGGGGCCTGATACTGCGGCTGATAGGAAACCTGTTTTCGCACCATTTTCCCGAGGCGGCCGTACTTCTTTAACGTCAACCTGCAGCTCCTCCGTCAAGCCCGTCCTCGACCGCCGGGGAGACCCTCAGGACCCTATGTAATCATCGGCACCCGGTCTCATAACCCGCTTTGCCATTGTCGCGATAATGTTTGACCTAAGCGGCCTTTTTACAAGTAGTTACAACTTCACGGCGTCACCTCTCATGTGTGATTCCTTTTTTTACGCCATCCCGGAATACACCACCTCGTCATTCTGAAACGACCATTTTGGCTGGTCTTTGCCCTAGGGTGCATCGAGGCAACCCGTCCGGGAACGACCGGGGTCTTTCGCCCAGCGGCCGTGCATGCCCGTCGCGTCCCTTCTAGCGAAGCCGGGAAAGTTACCGATGCACCTTCCGCGGTCGGGGCACAAAGATTGCTAATACAAACTGTGCGGCGTCCGAACCACTCGGACACTTTATAATGAAAACCTCAATAGGGGGAGCCGACATTCTCGACCGCGGCGTCCCCCGTCAAGGAGAATCAGCCCATGCTAGAAAAAATCATCATCGTGGAGGACGAGATCATCGTCGCCATGGATCTGAGCCTTCGCCTTTCCCGGCTCGGCTACGACGTAATCGGCATTTTCTCCACCGGCGAGGATGCGGTGGAGCAGTGCGGCAAAACCCGCCCCGACATAATCCTGATGGACTACATGCTCCGGGGGGAGCTCAACGGCCTCGAGGCCACCAAGCTCATCCACTCGCTCTACGACACGCCGGTGGTGATGCTCAGCGCCCTGCCCGAAAATCCCGCCAACCGGGAATACGACGGGTACCTGGTGAAACCCTTCGAGCTCTTCGGCCTGAAGAGCACCATCGAGAACGCCCTGCGCAACTCAAGGAGCGTGAAAGCCTCATAGCCAGGGTGCATGCCGGTAGGGCGACTACCTCCAAGGAGCGCGCCCGGAACCCGACGACTACAACCGGCGCCCAGATCAAGAGAACGGACACCACGAATAAGTGCTATCCAATAAAAACGGCAAATCCTATCCTCAGCGATAAGGTAATAAAATGGAACCTCGGACTCGTGTGCTCATCGTTGACGACGACTCTAACTTCTGCGAAAGCACCTGCGACGGCCTCAGCCTCGAAGGCTACGACGTCCGGTACGCCACCACGGGCAGGGAGGGGCTCGAATACGTCAAAACCTGGAATCCCAGCATCGTCCTGTTGGACCAAAAACTCCCCGACATCCTGGGATCGGAGGTCGAGAAGCAGATCCGGGAGGCGGACCCCGGGGTCAAGGTCATCTTCGCCACCGCCTACGGGTCGCTCTCCCAGGCGGTCGAAGCGGTCAAGAACGGGGCCTTCCACTACCTGACGAAGCCGCTCGAGCTTGACGAGTTCTACTTCACCGTGGCCAAGGCCGCCCGCCTGGCCGAGCTGGAGCGGCGCAACCGCATCACGGAGTTCCAGCTCGCGAGGGCGCAGCCTACCGACGAGCTGGTGGGCGATTCCGGGGCGATTCAGGAGACGAAGCGGCTCATCGAGCTTGCCGCCCAGACCGATTCCACCATACTCATCACCGGGGAAACCGGGGTGGGCAAGGGGGTCGCGGCGCGGGCCATCCACCGCCTGAGCGGACGGAAGGACGACCTCCTCAGCGTGAACTGCGCCTCGATTCCCGAGAACCTCATCGAATCGGAGCTCTTCGGTTACGAAAAGGGGGCCTTTACCGGCGCCGACTCGCGGCGGAAGGGGGTTTTCGAGCTGGTCAAGGACGGCACCCTTCTGTTGGACGAGATTGCCGAGATGCCCCTCCAGCTCCAGAGCAAGCTGTTGAGCGTGCTGGAGGATGGCCGGATCCGCCGCGTGGGTGGCGATGTGGACATACCCCTGAACGTCCGGGTCATCGCCACCACGAACCGGCCCATCGTCGAGGATATTAAAAACGGCCGTTTCCGCGAGGACCTCTACTTCAGGCTGGCCATTATCACCATCAACGTTCCCCCACTGAGGGAGTGCCGGGAGGACATCCCCCTACTGTGTAAATACCTGTTGGAAAACATGACCAACGGCATCTACGGCGATCTGCCCGAAGAGCAGCTCGCCGGGCTAATGGGTTACCGCTGGCCCGGTAACGTGCGCGAACTGCGCAACATCCTGGAACGCTCGGTGATACTCGCCGCCGGCGGCGAGCTGGACCCGGCGTCGCTAATAGAGGGCGTCCCCGGGAAGTGCGGCGGATCGGGGACGACCGAGGTCCGACCCCTGGCCGACGTCGAGTGGGAATACATCGAACGGGCCCTGAAGTTTTACCGGGACAATAAAACCCATGCGGCCATGGCGCTTGGGATATCGCTATCCACGCTAAGGCGGCGCGTCGCGACCTACGAGTGCCTGGGGAAAAAGTAGGCCTGAAACATCACCGCCCGAGCGCTCTAAAAGGAAAGAGGCCGCCTACACCGGCCTTTCTTTTCGCCGTAACGCGGCGGGTCAAGGGATCGGACCGCGCTCGGGGGAGCGGAATCGGCGGTGCCGTGTAATATATTTGTAATCTTGGAAATTTAACCCTACAATGAGGGCGAAACGCACTGGATAAACCGTGATTTATTCTAAACGGATCATTCTGGGTATGATGCTCCTCACGATTCCGGTCGCCGGGATGAACATCTTCGGCACCCGGGCCTTGGGGATGGGCGGCGCCCAGGTGGCGCTGGTTGACGACGCCACCGCCGCATTCTGGAATCCCGCGGCCTTCGGCAATCAGGTCAGCTTCTCGACCACCGAGAGCATCTTCGGTTTCTCGGGTGAGGACAACCTCACCCAGTACGTCAACGACCTGAACCAGTATTACAAGCTCAAAGACCTTTTCCCGGATACCTACGAAGGTTTCATGGACTACATTGACAAAAATCCCGAGGAGGCTCACCGTTACGTAGACGACATCGTGGATTCTCTCGCCGCCTTCAACGATCCCGGCGTGGGGATCATCTGGGACATGCACTCCGGCGTGGCGACCCGTGTCGGTCCGGCGGTCGTCTCCTGGTTGTACGAAAATCACCTCGAAGCCGGCCCCTGGGTGGACAACCACCTGTCCCGGCTCATCCCCAGCGAATACCTGCAATCCCCCACCGACGTCCTTGCCCTCTACGAAGAGGGGCTTCTGACCGATGAGGAGATGGACCTCCTCTGGCCCGGCTACGATCCCGACGACCCGAACGGGGGCATCTTCATCGGCGACAGACCCGGAAACGGCATCGGTCTGGAGGATAACCGCTCTCTCATCACCCTCTCCGGACTGGTGACGAACACCATCGGGCTTAGCTACGGTTACTCCTTCGAGCTGACCCGGGACGACTACATCGCCGTGGGCGGGACCCTCAAGTTCATCCACGGGGAGCGCAGCGGGGATTCCGTCGGCATTCTCTCGGACGCCGACCTCACCAACTTCGACTCAGGCATCTTCGATGTCGGCTCGAACTGGATCCTCAACAACATGTTCACCCTGCGCACCATCACCACGGGGAGCGGCTTCAGCATGGACCTGGGCGTTCAAGGGAGCCTGGGGAAGCAGTTCAGCTACGGGCTCCTGGCGCACAACCTCATCCCCACCCAACTGGGCTGGGACGACCCCCGCTTCGAGCCCACCCCGATAAATCCGGAGCTTCGCATCGGAGCGGCATACGAGCCCGTCGAGGGCCTTTCCCTGGCGCTGGACCTGGACCTCCTCCCCGTGGACAACCTGTCCTGCAGGTACAACCCGCAGACCGGGGTCGAGGAGGACGCGGTTTCTTACCATGAGCGGAGCATTGCCCTGGGCGCCGAGTACAACCTGGCGGGGGTTTTCATCGTACGCGCCGGCGTGAGCACAAACTACAACGCCATCTTCGAGGAGGCGTCCCCGGCCAAGTTCATCCTCTCCGCCGGGATGGGGTTCAACATCGGCGAGGTGTTCCACATGAGCCTGGCGGTGATGAGCAACCTCATCCGGCCCAGAGAGGTGGACGCCAGCCTGGGCGCCTCCCTCTCCCTGGGCTTCACCCTCTGACCCGGCGACGGCGGCTCCCTTCGGGACCTCGCCGAAGGTCTTTTTTTTCGGTATAGGGTACGGGTGTCGCCGACGCGCCGACGCCTTACACCGATTGCGCGGCGCCCCTGGCACGGGAACGCTGCTGAAAACAAAGAGACGAACCTTATAGGAGAGAGTGCGATGAATACATGTTCCAAAAAGCGCGGCAGAACCGCCGAATCAATCGCGGCTCTTGTGGTAATCACCCTGGCGACAACGCTCGGCTGCGCGATGACGACGACCGAACGCCTGGGGCTCCCGACCCTCAAAACCGTCGAGCACGTCGAGCTCGACCGCTACCTCAGCACCTGGTACGAGATAGCCCGTTTCCCCCAGTCCTTCCAGGAGGGCTGCGTGGCCTCCACCGCCAACTACACCCTGCGCTCGGACGGGCTCATAGACGTCCTCAACGGCTGCCGCCGGGAAACCCTCGAC
>Ga0154624_1072_pt1 | contig 11631 bp, 13 predicted proteins | sample Rifle2008BG13ft_FD_116053 | JGI IMG/M metagenome (GOLD analysis project Ga0154624, IMG submission 116053) | Candidatus Coatesbacteria bacterium RBG_13_66_14 | reverse complement strand
CGCCGATTTCACCGAGGGCGAGGAGTACCACGAGATGCAGGAGTTCGTCAACCAGTACTTCGGCGACTATCCAGTGTCCCACCGGCTCCTCTTCCGCGTGGTGAGCGCCGAGCCGAGCTGGGAGGTCTGAGCCGAACCGGGAACAAGGGGCTTAAGCCCCTTGTCTTTGGGCGGTGCATCCGCCCTTTTTCTTGGAGGGACCTTGTGAAAATCCGCGTCGCGCTTTCAATCGCCCTCGGCCTGTGCCTGACCCTCGCCTCCTGCGGGGAGGAGGAGAAACCCGAGGGGGAAACCGCCCCGGAGGAAACCGCCGTCGAGGAGACGCCCGCCCCGGCCTACGCCGTCGGGGAAACCGTCTGGGCCACCTACTTCGATCCTCAGTACGTGACGGCGTTGACCTGGGAGAAGACCACGGTGATCGCCGTCGAGGGCGACGCCGTCACCGTGGAGTTTCACGGCTTTCTGAACGAGGGTGAGCAGGCGACCCGGGGCGTTGAGTGGATCCACCCCTACGTGGAGGTCTGGAAACCCGAGAAGGCCGTCCTCGGCGCGACCGTTGTCGTCGAGCCGCCGGGCACCTCCTTCGTCGCCTACCCCGGCGTTATCGAAAAGATCGAAGAGGGGACCTACACGGTGGGGTACGAGGTGGACGGCGTCCCCCACGCCGACGGCTACACCCTGGCGGAGCTCCACTAGCGGACCGCCGCCGGCGCCGGGGACCTTGAAACGGACCGGCCGTTGAGGTATAGTTGTCGGGCTCTTCCGGACCGAGCCCGTCAAGGAGAGCCTGATTCTGCATCCGACAGTCACATTCGCCATCTCCTTCGCCGCCGGGCTTCTCGGCGTATTCGCCGCGCGGACGGTCGCCCGCCGCTGGAAAATCCACAACGACCCCAACCCCATCGTCGAGACCCACACCCAGTCGGTGCCCTACCTCGGTGGCGCCGGCGTCTTCATCCCCTTCCTCATCCTGTGCTTCGCCTTTTTCGGTGCGCCGTGGTGGGCGGTTCTGCTGGCGGCCGTGGCCGGGACGTTGACCTTCCTGGGCACATTCGACGACCTCCGCCCGGTGAAGGTGAAGGTGAAGTTCCTGATCGAGGTGGCGCTCATCGCCCTGTTCTACCCCCTCTTCGTCCACGTGCTCGGCCTGCGCCCGGACGTCGTGCTCATCATCGTGGGGGTCGTCGGCATCGTCGTCCTGGGCAACGGCTTCAACCAGGTGGACGTGCTGGACGGCCTGGCCGCCGGTGTAAGCTTCTTCATCTGCCTGGCCCTCTTCGTGATGTACCAGTCGCCGTCGTCCTCGGGCACGCTCTCGGGCCTGGCGGTGGCGCCGCTGGTCCTGGCCGGGCTCCTCGGTGGATTCCTGGCCTTCAACCGCCCGCCGGCCTCCATATACCTCGGCGACGGCGGCAGCCTGCCGCTGGGGTTCGTGGTCAGCGTCTTCCTCGCCGTCTGGATTTTCGACGCCTACCCCTGGGACGTGCGGGAGATCGTGGTGGCCGGGTCGGTGATAAGCCCGGTGATTTTCGAGGTCCTCCTGGTCTCCTTTCACCGCATCAAACGCGGCTGGTCCGTGTTCCAGGGCTCGCCGGACCACTTCGCCCTCCGCCTGGTGCGCGTCGGGTGGAGCGTCCCCCGGGTGCTCGTGACCGCGCTCGCGGTGTGCGCCGTCCTGGCCGCCTCTGTGGGGCTCTTGTGGCTTCCCCCGCTCTACTCCTGGATCTTCGCCGGGTCGCTCTTCGTCTTCTACGGCGTGGCGTTCTGGCGGCTCTCGAAGATAAAGGTCCCCGCGATAACCAAGTAGATCCGCCCGTCACCGGACTACCGGCCGCAGGCGGCCGTTTTTCATAAAAAAATGAAACCAGTCATCGTAATCGGGGCCGGACTGGCCGGACTGGGCGCCGCCCACCGCCTGGGCGGGCGCTCGATTGTTTTCGAGGCCGCCGACCGCGTGGGCGGCGTCTCGCAGACCGTCACCCACGACGGCTTCAGCTACGACCTGGGGCCGCACGTCCTCTTCTTCCGCTCGGCCGCCAGCCGGGAGTTCTGCGAGCGGCTCCTCGGGGGCGAGTGGACCCATCAACCGCGCCGCGCCCGCATCCGCATCGGCGACGAGCTGATCGAGTACCCCATCCAGGAGGGCTTCGTCCGGTCGAAGGTTTTGAAAAAACGCTACCTGCCGGGCCTGCGCCGCGCCGGGAGGACCGAGCCCGCCTCGCCGACCTTCACCGAAATCGCCCGCGCCCAGTATGGCGAGGCCCTGGCGAAGGAGTTCTTCACCGACTACAACGGCAAGCTCTGGCGCCACCCGCTGGACGGGATGGACCCGGACTGGGCCCGGAAATTCCTGCCCAAATTCCCCCGCCGCGGCCTCTGGCTCGTCTCCCTGGGCATCACGCCGAAGCGCGGGCCGAACGCCGGCTTCCACTACCCCCGCGCGGGCGGCATCGGCGCCCTGGCCCGCCGCATGGCCGAGACCGTCCCCGGCGAGCTCCGGCTGCGCACCGTCGTCAAGCGCATTCACACCGGAGAGCGCTGGGTCGAGACCGGCGACGGCGAGCGCCACCCATACCACGCCCTGGTTTCCACCCTGCCCCTGCCGAGACTGGCGCAAATCGCCCTGGACCTCCCCGCGGAACTTGTTGACGAAGCGACGGACCTCCCCTGCGTCGGCACCGCGTTCGTCCATCTGGGCCTCGCCAAGCCCCGGCCCGACGACGACTCGCACTGGGAGTACTTCCCCGACCCGGCCCTCGCGTTCCACCGGCTGCACGTCCCGGAGAACTACTCGCCCGACATGGTGCCGGCGGGGCGCGGCTCCATCGTGGCCGAGGTGTCGTACATCCATACCGAGAGGCCGGACCTCGAGGCCTTGACCGGGCGGGTCGTCGCCGACTTGAAAAAAATCGGGCGCATCGCCGGGGAGGGGGAAATCATCTCCCGGGACGCGCGCGCCTTCCGTTACACCTACTCCTTCCAGACCACCGCCGCCGAGCGGGTCCGCCGGTTGCTGCGGGAGGAGCTGGCCCGCCGGGGGGTGCACCTGGCCGGGCGTTACGCCCGCTGGGAGTACCTCCACATGGACCAGTCCATCGTTCAGGGCTTCGAGGCCGCCGACGCCTGCCTGGCGGGGTGATGCGCGTATCGAATATATCGGGGCCGACCGACGGCGCGCCGTTTAGGTCGGCCCGTTTTTTTAAGGTAGCCCTCACCCTAGCCCTCTCCCACGGGGAGAGGGAAATCGCTCCACCCCTCACCCCGGCCCGTGCCTCGCAAATTGCACCGATGTAGGGGCGACCCGTAGGACGAGTCCTCTGCGGTCGCCCGCGGGCCGCCTTCAGCTTCAAGGCAAAAAAAGACCGGCCCGGGCCGGTCTTTCACACGTCGGCGGACTACCGGAACAGCGCCTTGATGTACCCGAACGAGGTCGTACACACGTCGGAGGGCTGCGTGCCACCCAGGCAGAACGCGGCGTTGGCGTCGGTGCCGATCTCGCACCACGATTCATCCTCGTACCGCCAGGCCCACGAGTCGTTGGAGTCATTGGCGTTGACCGTCAGGTTGCGGCAGTCCAGCTCGTCCTGCATCCGCCAGGCGAACCAGTAAGTGGTCCCCGAATAGGCGTTGAACAGGTCGGAGGGGTCCAACTCCACATTGACCAGATACACGCGTCGGGCACTGAACAGGTCTCCCGTGGCGGTGATGTCCAGGTCCTCCGCGGGCAAGGAAATTTCCCAGACCGGCTCGTCCGAGAGGCGGTCGGCGTAGATCCGGAGCTCGAAAGTACCGGAAGTCAAAGAATCGCCCCCGTCGAGGACGAGCTGGCAACTGAAACTCTCCACGGTGCAGTCGAACTCGGGAGTGAAATCGTCGGCGATCCAGCGGTCGGAGGCCGACCCGAACTGAACGTAGGTCACACTCCAAGACCCCGGCGAGCCGAGCTGATTCAGGAGCGTGGTCCCTCCCGCCACGGCGATCGAGACCGTCAGGCAGGCGACCATCGCCGTCACATTGATGATTGATAACTTTTTCATCCCATCCCCCGCAGTAGTAGTAACAGAGTCATTGATCCTTATCGGTCGCCCGGAGCGAATCCGTTCCGGGACCGACTTGCGTCCGCGGCCGGTCCCGCCGCGGCTACCACACGGCCCGCATCACCCACCAGGGCTCGGGCTCCTCCACTTCCGTCAGGGTCTGCAACCCCTTCGGCTCCTCCGAGGTGAAATAGCACACCTCCTGGCCGGGCGAACTCCCGGAGAGCCATAGCTCGACCTTCCGCGGGTCCCTCTCCTCGCGCCAGTACCGGAGGAAGCCGGTCACGTCCGCGGTGATGGGCTCGGGCTCCTCCACTTCCGTCAGGGTCTGCAACCCCTTCGGCTCCTCCGAGGTGAAATAGCACACCTCCTGGCCGGGCGAACTCCCGGAGAGCCATAGCTCGACCTTCCGCGGGTCCCTCTCCTCGCGCCAGTACCGGAGGAAGCCGGTCACGTCCGCGGTGATCCACACGGGCTCCTCGGGCCACACCCCGTCTCCGCCCACCGCGTAGGTCGGCCAGGGCGGGGTCCGCCACATCCGGCCGCTCGATTCCCAATCGTCATGAACCAGGAGGAAAACCACGTTGATGACCTTTTTATACAGGTGGGATGCACTTTTTCAAAACTCGGTATCTATGCCTTAGCAAATACCGTACCCACCCGTGACTGCAAACGAAAAACCGCCCGGTGGGCGGTTTTAGGGGAGCGTGTGGGGCTGATCAGACTCCTGGAATACGCTCGCCGTAGTCTATCACCAGCCGGTGGTACTCCCGGTCCATCAGCGGGGAGGAAATCATGAAGTCGGCGCTGGAGCGGTTGCAGGCGATGGGCACGTTGTAGACCACGGCGATGCGAAGCAGCGCCTTCACGTCCACGTCGTGGGGGTGCGGCTCGAGGGGGTCCCAGAAGAAGATGACGAAGTCCAGGCCGCCCTCGGCGATGAGGGCTCCGACCTGCTGGTCGCCGCCCAGGGGTCCGCTCTTGAACCGGGTCACCGGAAGGCCGAGCTCCTCCGCAATGACGCGCCCCGTGGTCCCGGTCCCGTAGAGGTCGTGATGGGCCAGAACACCCCTGTTGTAACGGGCCCAGGCCACCAGGTCACCCTTGCGGTTGTCGTGGGCGATGAGGGCGATGCGCTTGCGCTCGGGTATGGGCACCTCGGTCTGGGTCATCCGAACCTCCTAAAACGGCTTCGGGCCTAAATCTTCCCCCGACGAAGACGACCGCCGGAGGATTTTTCCATCAGATTGAAGTACCAGTCTGAGAGAGAAACGGTCAATCTGACCCGAAACCGTCGTTCACTCGAATATTGGGGGGCCGGGGTCAGAAGGCCGTGCCGGCGGGCTCCCAGGTGGAATCGGGGACGATGCGCTTCACCAGGCCGGCCAGCTCGCCGGTCTTCAACCCGACGGCGGCCTCGTGCAGCCGGCGGATGACGTCCCACAGCTCGGGGTAGATGCCGTTGTGGCGGGCGAGCAGCACCTGGGGGTGGGGGCTGGGGAGACGCTCCTCGGCGGCGGAGAACAGGCGCTCGGTGAGGCGCTCGCCGGGACGCAGACCCGTATACATGATCGGTATTTCGTCCAGGGTGTAGCCGGAGAGCTCGATGAGCATCTTCGCCAGGTCCTTGATGCGCAGCGGCTGCCCCATGTCGAGGACGAAAATCTCGCCGCCGCGTCCCACGGCGGCCGCCTGCAGCACCAGCTCCACCGCCTCGGGAATGGTCATGAAGAACCGCTCCATCCGCTCGTCGGTGACGGTGATCGGGCCGCCCCGCTCGATCTGCCGCCGGAAAAGCTCCAGCACGCTCCCCCGGCTCCCCAGCACGTTGCCGAACCGTACCGAGACGAAGCTCGTCTTAGGATTATCCCGGTTGGCCAGGTAGGCGACCACCTCGCAGACCGCCTTGGACGCCCCCATGGCGTTGCACGGCTCCACCGCCTTGTCCGTGGAGATGAGGACGACCTGCTTGACGCCGTGCGTCGGGGCCAGCTCTGCCAGCGCCAGCATCGAGCCCACGTTGTTGGCGAAGGCCTCGCAGGGGTTCTCCTCCATCAAAGGGACGTGCTTGTGGGCGGCGGCGTGGAAGATTATCTCCGGGGAGTGCGTTTCCAGGACCCTCGCCAGCCGCGCCTTGTCCCGCAGGTCCACGATGGCGCTCACCTTCTCGCAGGTGAGGTTGCAGCGGTAGAGGTTGTGGAAGGTGTCGAAGATGGAGTTTTCGCCGTGGCCCAGGAGGATGAGCTTGGCGGGGTTGAAGGTGGCGACCTGGCAGCAGATTTCCTCGCCGATGGAGCCGCCGGCCCCGGTGACCATGACCGTTTTGCCGGAGATGAACCGGCTCACCAGGTCCAGGTCGAGCTCGATGGGCGAGCGGCGCAGGAGGTCCTCCAGGCGCACCTCGCGCACCTGGGTCAGGGCGGCCTCGCCGTGGATGACCTGGAACAGGCTCGGCAGGATGCGGAAGGGGACGTCGGCCTCGTCGCAGAGCCGGGAAACACGGCGCACCAGGGCGCCCGAGGCGCTCGGCACGGTGATGAAAACCTCCTCGGCCCCGGTCTCGGCCACGAAACGCGGAAGCTCGTCAATGAGGCCGAGAATCGGTGCGCTCTCTATCTCCCAGCCGATCTTTTCCTCGTCGTCGTCCAGAAAGCCGACGCAGACGAAGCGGTACGACGCGTTGTGCAGGATTTCCCGGGCGATCATCCGCCCGGCCTCCCCCGCCCCGCACAACAGCACCTTCTTGAACTTGCGTCTCGGCGACAACCCGACTCCTTGAATCCAGCGGTGAGAACGCGCCGGGGATTTAGTCGCTCCATTCCTTCGAGGCCGGCTTCTGTTTCGGAATCGTGTAAACCTCGACGGTGTAGCCCGAGGGGTCCAGCACGGTGAAGCCCCAGTAGCTGTCCACCCGCCACTCGGGCTTCGCGCTCAGGGTCGGGACGCCCCCGGCCTTGAGGCGCTCCACCGTTTTTCCGAAGTCCGCCTCGTGAACCTCCACCGACCAGCTCGTCGTCTCCAGGGTGCCGCCCATCCAGCCCGGCTGGTCGGCGTACTCCGTCGGCGGCGCCAACTCCCCTTTTGCCCCGAAGAACATGAACTCTAGGTCCCCGAACTTGTAGCACAGGTAGTTCCACTCCGGCTTGAACGCCATCTCCTCCATCCCCAGAAGGTCGCTGTAGAAGTGCCGGGTGTCCTCCAGGGATTTGGTGAAGTTGTAGATGAAGCGGACGCTGACCTTCGGCTTGTCGGCCATGGGTTCCTCCCCCGGCGTCCCGGCCTCGTCGGCGAACGCCGGCGCGAGAATCGAGAGTAATAAAATAAGCGGTATCAATCGCAAGATAAACCTGCCCGACTAAAAACAGCCATGGTAAGCCTATACGGGAGAATTATCCTCACCGCCCCTGCCCGGCTCGCGGCAGTCGGGCGCCAGGCCCTTCGATATGCACCACAGCCGGTCCAGCTCCCCCTCCGGCAGCGGCGTCGCCCCGCCCAGGGACAGCGCCAGCCACGCGATTTTCGCGTAGTGCTCCACCGTCTCCAGGCGGTGGTAGGCCTGGGTGAGGTCCGCGCCCAGCGTCAGCACACCGTGGTTGGCCAGGAGGAAGGCGTCGGCCCCGCCGAGGTGCTCCTCGATGGAGCGGGCCAGCTCCTCGGTGGACGGCGTGGCGTAGGGGGTGAGCGGAATCCCGCCGCCCACGGCGAGAATGATTTCGGGGAGGATGTCGGGGGGCAGGGCGCGGCCGCTGACGGCGAAGGCGGTGGCGAATGGTGGGTGGGCGTGGCAGACCGCGCCCACGTCGGGCCGCCTGGAGTAGGCGAAGAGGTGCAGCTTGGCCTCGCTGGTGGGTTTACTCCCGCCTTCGATCTTCCGACCGGACTCGTCAATGACGACGACGTCGTCGGGCCCCAGGAAGCCCTTGCTCACCCCGGCGGCGGTGACGGCGAAGAGCCCTCCGCCCAGGCGCACGGAGATGTTGCCGTCGTTGGCGGCCACCATCCCCCGGGCGTACATCCGCCGCCCGACCTCGGTGATCTCCCGCTTGACCCGGTAGAGCTCGGGCAACTGCGCTCCTGGCAAAGTCCCGCGTCCAGGGCGGAACCAGCGTGATTCATGGGATTTTACCCCCGCAAGCCGTTATGTGTCAATCCGAAACGGAGTTCCCGGCGAAAACCGGCGGGTGAAAGGCAAAAAAAAGACCCACCGAACCCGTTCGTGTGTCGGTTGACCGCCGGTTGGGGCGCCGGTCTCAGAGTGGCAGAAGCCGAACCCGTTCGTGTGTCGGTTCACCCCCCACTCGGCACCCTACCGGCCCATCTGCTTCTTTTCGGAGCCGCGGGTGCAGAAGTAATCCCGCACGAGCCCCAGCTTCTCCGCCACGGGGCACCCGCCGCAGATGCAGCCCCGCTCCTTTTTTATCTTCCGGCTCCGCCCGACGTTCGCGGAGCAATAGCCGCCCCGCTCGCCGCACTCCACCCAGCTCGGGCACGAGCTGCAGATGCAGAGGGCGAGCACTATCCGCTGGTCCTGCCCCTCTTTTTCCTGAACCATCGTCCACCCCCTTACGATTTGCCCGTTATTAATTCGATGAATTTTACCGGGTTTTATAGTACCAAACATGCCAAATATCGTCAATCCGAATCGGTGAAATTGACTAATTCAGTCAGCATCATTGCTAAATGCCGAAATAAGGCGGAGGGAGCCGCCTCCGGCATCCGGGCTTTAGGGTGGGGTAAAAAAAAACCTCCTTGAAAAGGGGGTTTCTCGAAGTCGCGCCGAGTCCGCTTCCATTCGATACCCGTCCGGCCCTCGGCTATTCGGCTTCCGGAGCGGCGAATCCCCTACGGGCGAGCAGCAGCACCACCCCCACAACGGTCAGCGCCCCGCCCGCGAGCTGGACCCACCCCGGCAGCCGCCCGGTGAAGGACACGGTCCAAACCAGCACCCAGAGCGACATGCTGGAGCGGACCAGGTCCACCTTCCCCGCGTCCCAGCGGGCGAGCGCCAGGTAGTAGGTGACGATGCTCACCACGGGGCCGATCAGGCCGCCGGCCAGGAGCATCAGCCACTGCCCGCCAGACGTGGGCGGCCGGAGGCTCCCCGTTACGAGCGCGGCGACGACGAAGCCCGCCGCCATGAGGGCCGTCCGCCAGAATCCCAGCGCCAGCGGGTCCACCCGTTTGGTCAGGTGCCGCCCCAACAGCGTGTGCACGGCGTAAAAAAGACAGGCCGCGACCATCACCAGCACGCCGGCCGCCGAGCCGCCCTCGTCGGTGTAGGTCATCACCAGGGTTCCGGCGACGACCAGGGCGCCGCCGGCGAGCTGCCCGGCGGTGAAGCGCTCCCGGAAGATGAGCCGGCTGCCGATGACGGTGAAGAGCGGGGTGGCGTTGCCCGCGAAGGCGACCAGGTTGGGGTCGGCCAGGGAGAGGGCGGTGAAGAAGAGCCCGGTCCCGACGGCCTGGACCAGGGCCAGGACGGCCACCTGCAGCCGCGAGCCACGCGGAATGGAGAGCTTTTTCATCCGGCCGAGGACGAGGACCAGTAAGACGTAGAAGCCCACCGCCGCGGCCATCCAGAGGGCGCCCATCCCCAGCACCCCGAGCTCGGCGGTCAGGGCGGGGATCATGAGGTACACGGCGGCGGGCACCGCCACGCCGGCCAGGGACCACCAGAAGCCCGCGCGGGGGTCGTCCCGCCAAAGTGATTGTTCGGCGTCGGTCAAGGGCCGTCCCGGGGATTGAGTCGAACGAGAGGGATTCTATGATACGGGGGAACCAGTTGGCGAGCGGGGGGGGTGATTCGGAATTAAAAAAACCGCCCGGTCGGCGGATCAATGGAGTCGGGGTGAGGGTCGAAACGATCCCCCTCCCCGTGGGAGCGGCGCGCCGCCGGGCCGGGGTGAGGGCTGCCTTGGAAAAAACGGGCGGGCACAGAGGCCCGCCCCTACGTCAAGAGCCATCGGTTAGAACCCCGCCTTGATTGCCCCCCAGGAGGTCTCCGCGACGTCGCTGCCATGGTCGGAGGTCCGCCAATCATCCAGGTCCCCAAAGGTTGTCATGTAAATAATGTGGCCGCCCGTGGTGTAGCAGCCGAGCGAAGCGGATTCGCCGGTTCCCACCGGGCTCCACCAGGTGTCGAACTCGAGTGCGACCGTTTCTTTATGGTACACCGCGACCCAGGGCGTGAAGGTCTCGGCCTCGTACCGCCAGCCGGGGCGGGCGGCGGAGTCGCACTGCCAGTTCGCGCCCGACATGTCCCCGGTGGCGTGGTCGGTGCCGATTTCCCACTCGCCGGAGAGGCCGTGCCGGTCCTGATACCAGCCGCCGGAGGAGAAGTCCTCCACGCCGTAGCCGCCGCCCTGCAGGGGCAGGACGCTAACCCCGTCGGCCAGAAGCTCCACGTTGTCGAGGGCCCACCACCCCTGGGTGTCCAGGTCGGTGCCGTACTCGAAGGACATACATGCCATCCAGGGCTCGCTCATGGCCGACGCGTCGCACGTCTGGTGGCCGGTCACCTCGGAGGAGCCCCAGGTGAAAATATTGGTGTATGTGCCCTCTCCCCAGTCTGCGCCGCAGATGGTGAACTGCGTCATGCGGAAGCCCTCGTCAACCCCCGTCTCATCGGATACCCACCGGAATCCGATTTGCAGGTCGGTCTCGCCGTAGTATTCGTCCAGCATGGCCGTCCAGGTGGTCGAGCCGTCGGTGTCCTCGAAGGTGTGAAACAGGATCCCGTTGAGGTAGAGCTCGCAGCGGTCTCCATCGTCGGCGGTCGTCATTGAATGTTGGACGTTGAGATAGACGCCGTCGTAGCCGCAGAGGTTTATTGGATGGCTAATGTGACGGTATACGAGAGAAGCTCTGTCGTTGGAGCCGTACACGCTCATGCCGTCGCGGACGCAGCCGACCCCTCCGCCCGGAATAATCTGCCAGTGGGCGTTGTACTCCGATGGCGGCTCAATCCCACCCACGGATACGGTCTCGCCGGCCGAGGCAATCGAGACGACCAGGCAGGTTAGCAGTACCAGCGTTTTCATGGGAATCCCCCTTAAAACGATTGACCAACATGTTGGTCAATCCTCGACTTCAAACATCTCAATATCACGTTGTACGTACAAATCGCCGTCCCAGTAAAAGGCTTCTTCCGCCGTTCCCTGCCACCTCTTGGTGGCCGTTTCGTACCAGGCGTCGGTGATGTACCAGCCGTAGTCCAGGCCGCTACAACTGAAGCCGTAGTAGCCGGTCTGTTCATCGGCGATGGTCTGCTTGAGGTAACTGCCGGAGGGGGCGGTGAGGACGGTGCGGAGGCCTACGTTGGCCCCGTGGGGTATCCCGTACTCTTCGGTGAGCATGAGGTAGACGGTTCCGTAAACGTTGACATCCCTGTCCGCCAGGGGGCTCTCTTCTCCCGGCGACAGGCCGTCAGTGCAGGCGGTCAGGCCGGCGATGAGAAGGATTACCCCCCCCCACTATCAACGACTTGCGCATTTTTGACCTACGTGTTTGGACTTTTAACTGCACCAATTAATATAGCACATAAAAAGGGGCTCGGCAAGGGTCGGTTAAAAGAAATTTCGGCTGAATTTTCGTT
>Ga0154624_1034_pt3 | contig 12117 bp, 13 predicted proteins | sample Rifle2008BG13ft_FD_116053 | JGI IMG/M metagenome (GOLD analysis project Ga0154624, IMG submission 116053) | Candidatus Coatesbacteria bacterium RBG_13_66_14 | reverse complement strand
GCTCCAGCTTGCCCCCGCCGTCGTCTGTCAAGCGGATTCCGAGATAGCGAACGCCCTGGCCGGCGCCCTCGAAAACGTCTACGGGAAAAAGCCCCCCCGGCGATTGAGCGCCTTCTTCACCGACATGCGCTTCTTCGGGAAAATACCCTGCTGCGGGCACTCCGTCCGCTCCGAGGGCATCCACGGGCCGGACGAGGGGGTGCACCGGGAGGACATCCTGGACACCGCCCTCGCCACGGCGCTCCTCTGCGCGGCCTTCGGCGCGTAGGCACTTGCGCGCCGCCGCACCGGGTGGTATATTTACTGGGGAGCGAGGCTGAACGGCCGGGCTGGCGCGGGGGCAAGGGGCGTCTGGGTTCGAGGCGGCCCGAGACGAAGCCGGACCCGCGCGCGCCTGAGGACGCGGGGGTCTTGCTCACGCGGTCCACGATGCGCAGTCCCGCCAGGTGCTTGCCCAGAGACCGGCGGCCGAAACTCAGGCGGCGCAGTCGTCCGCGTGCTTCGAGGGGTAATGGATGGGAGCGAGGCGGTGGGGAATCATCCGCGGAGCGGACAGCGGCGGGGTTTTCGGATAATCGCGGTAATTTGAGCTAAAATTGAAGATACAGCGTTCCTTCATCGCACCGGCCGTCGGCGGCCCGCGCCGAACGCCCAACGAACGGTGAAGCATGGCCGACACGTACATCTTCATCAACGGGGAATCCTACGGCCCCCTCTCGGTCTCCGAGATCAAGAAGTGGGCCGAGGAGGGGCGCCTGGGGCCCGACGACCAGGTCTGGATCGCGGCCCGCAACGAATGGGTCCTGGCCCGCAACGTCGCCCAGTTCAAGCGCATCTTCGACGAGAGGGGCGTCACCGCCGACGGCGCCGCCGCCTCCGAGGGCCTCCTGGTCAGCATCGCCGGCGAGCAGTACGGCCCCTACCCCGCCACCCAGATCATCGAGTTCATCCAGGACGGCCGCATCAGCCGCCAGGACTTCGTCTGGATCGAGCGGCAGAACCGCTGGTTCGAGCTGGAGAAAATCGTCCAGTTCCGCCAGGCCTTCGAGCGGCAGGACGCCGAACAGGCCCGGGGGACCGAACCATCCGCCGAGGAGGAGCCGGAGGAGGCCGCGGAGGCCGAGCCCGCCGAGGAGGTCGAGGAGATCGCCGAGGAGACGCCCCGGGTCGAGGAGGGGGTCGAGGTCCCCGTCCCCGACAGCGACTGGGCCGAATTCGAGACCGAAACCAAGGGCAAGGCCAAGAAGCCGGTCGTCTCGGACCGCGACATCGTGGCCCGCGTCTTCGCCGACGAGCGGCCCCGCGGAGAGGGCGCCATCGGCACCATCGGCGACTTCGTCGGCGCATCCGAGGAGACCCAGCTCCGCGAGCGCGTGGCGGAGATTGACCCCCGCGAGCTCCCCCTGATGAAGGCCAACGCCGCCAAACGCTTCGGCGGCCTCATATGGGACTTCGTCATCTGCTTCAGCTTCGTCGCCGTCCTCGGCATCGTCTTCCACATGCTCGACAAGGCCTTCGCCGACTTCTCGGTAAAAGTCTTCAACCCCTCGGACACCCTGGGGGTCCTCCAGGGGGCCGGGTTCCTGGCCAACCTCTCCAAAACCTTCGTCTTCATCTCGATCGGCGTCATCGGCTTCTATCTTCTCTTCCGCGACGCCCTCTTCGGCCGCCGGTCCCTGGGCAAGCGGCTGGCGGGCCTCCGAGTGGTGGACCGCGTCACCAAGCAGCCGGCCGGCTTCGGCAAGCTCGTCCTGCGAAACCTCACCGTGGTCACCTTGGTGCCCTTGGTCATCGAGTTCTTCCTGGTTCTGGGCGACCACAAGGGGCTGCGCATCGGCGACCGCATCGCCCGCACCCAGGTCGTGGACACCAACATCTGACCGGGGCCACGCTTGCTATTTACTATATTTAACAGCGAGTTAAATATAGACAGAAAACCTAAATTCCGAACCTTTTAGGTCAGTCTAATTATTGACCCATAACCCAAAGAGGACTAGTATGCCTTTCTCTGAAATATTCAATGATTCGATTACGATTCGAAAAAAAAATGGCACAGCTAATGGACCACACATGGCTAGTGTACAAGGCGATAAAGTATATCTCATCAATGACGACGAACTCGATGTAGACGATGGCGACACACTCGAACGGGTGTTACCAAACAATAAAATTGAGGTTTATACGATCCTTGAGGCGGTTTTTAATAAAGGCCTACATTCGATACCTGATCAATGGAAACTATTAATTCGTAAAAATACTTCTCTGAGAACACATGGTGAGCGTGTAACGAACATCAATATAGAACAAGCTAATGCTATCCAGATTGGTGATCATAATATTCAAGAAATATCTTCTGTTCTTCAATCATTAGTAGATGCTATTGATAAATCAGACGTAGCGCCGGAACAAAAAGAAGAAGTAAAATCGCGTCTCGCAACTTTTCTTAAGCATCCCATTGTAACCGCAATACTAGGTGCAAGCGCAGGAGCTATAATAAAATCTGTGCTTGGTGAATAGTCGCAATAGCAAATTCACGCAAATGTAAGAAAAAAGAACTTTTTTAACGGTGACGGTCGCTGAATCTTCGAATTAACACGGACGGGGGCGGGCCGGAGGGCCGGCCCCTTAACTGCAACGGGGCGCGAGTGGATGAGATTGAAACCCGCCGGACGCGCCCCTGGCTCCCCGCGCTCCTGGCGGCGGTAATTTCACTGGCCGCCTTTTGGCTCACCGCGGCGCCCGGGACGGTCCTCCTGGAGAGCAACTCCGACCTGACCCTGGCGGCGGCGGACCTCGGCTGCGCCCACTCGCCGGGCTACCCGCTCCACTCCCTTACCGCCCACCCCTTCATCGCCCTTTTTTCGGACCCCGCCCGGGCCACGAACCTCTTCTCCGGGTTTTTCGGCGCGCTGACGGTTTTCTTTTTGACCCTGGCCCTGGCCGAGCTGGGGCGCTGCGCCGACGGCAGGGAAAGGCCGTGGCTGGCCGCCCTGGGCGCGCTGGCCTTCGGCCTCTCGGCGACGCTCTGGACCCAGGCCTCCCTCACCGACGTCTACACCCAGCACACGGCTTTTCTGGCGGCGGCGCTCTACGTGAGCCTGCGGGCCCGGCGCCTCGCCCTGGCCTCCGAGCCCTCGGGGGTGGAGACGGTCACGGCGGGCCTGGTCATCGGACTTTTACTGGTCAGCCACAACGCCGGCTACGCGTACCTCCCGGCGCTGGCGCTCGTTCTGTGGCCGGCGTTGAAACGGTTGAAGGCCCCCGGCTGGGGACTGACCTTCGCGGCGCTCGTTCTCGGCCTCTCCGCCTACCTCTACCTGCCCATCCGCGCCTCCACCGGGCCGCTGGTCAACTGGTCCTCTCCGGACAGCTTCTACGGATTCACCCGGAGCCTGAGCCAGGCGGTTTACGCCGACACGCCGCTGGCGCGGGACTGGGCCGTCCTCGGCGGCCAGATCGCCTGGATGGGACGGACATGGTGGGCGGACCTGGCGCCGGGGGCGGCAATCCTGGGCGTCGCTGGCCTCACGGTTTTAATAGGGAAGGGACGGCGCCAACTACTCGCCGGGGTGCTTTTACTGTGGCTCCTGCCGGCGGCGCTGCTGTTGGCGATAAGCAACTTCCCCGTGCCGCAGCTCGTGGGGTCCGGGGAGACGTTCCTCTTGACCGGGGCCTTCGTCCTCGCCGCCGGGCTCTACCTCGGGGCCTCCCGGCTCGCCCGGAAATGGAAGAGGGCGGGCGGGCCGGTCGCCGTCGGCGCGCTGACGCTCATCCTCGCCGCCACAATTCTACTGAACCTTCCCCGGGCCGACCTGTCGGAAAGGACCGGGATGGAGGAGCTGGGGGCCGACCTCTTCGCCTCCTGCCCCCCCCGGGCCATCCTGGCCGTGGCAATCGTCCAGGGCGACAGTTGCTACTTCGACGGCCTGGTACGGCGCTACGCCCGCGACCGCCGCCCGGACCTCGAAATTTCCTCGGCCTACCAGGTGGGCGACCCGTGGTACCAGCGGGAGCTGGCCGACCGCGCGGGGCTCCTCCCGCCGGGGGAGGACGAACAGATGCGGCTGTGGCGCTACGCCGGAGAGCGGGCCCCCGACGTCCGCACGGCCCGGAGCTTCGTGGACACGAGCCTGCTGGAGCACTACTCCCGGACCGCCCGCCGCCCGCTGGCCCTGGCGGTGGACGTGGACTATCTCTACGCCTTCTCCCTGGCGGGGAGGGAGGGGCGGGACGGGTTCGTCCCCCTGGGCCTGGTCGAGGTCTGGCGGCCCTTCGAGGCGTACACGGCCTCGGGCGACACCGACCTGGGCCGGTTGACCCTGACCCGGACCCGCTGGGACACCCTGCGGTTCAGGCCCCGGCCCGCCGGACCGCACAAGTACGAGCGCGCCGCCACCGATTTCCTCCTCGGCCGGCTGGACGTGTTCGCCGAGGCGGCCTCGGCGGCGGGATACGCCCCCCGGGCCGCTGCGGCGGCGGTCCGCGCCGGATGGTTCTCCCCCCTGGACCCCCGGCGGTGGGACGTGGCGAAGGACGCCGCCGCCGTCTGGACCGCCCTCGCCCGCGGCGAGACGCCCTCCGACGTCCTGGTGGGCCGCTGCCTCTTCTACGGCCTCTACGGCCGCGCGGCCCTCTACGCGCGCCGGCGGCTGGAGGAGGGGACGGCCGGAGTCCCGGACCTGTACGCCCTCTACACGGAGAGCCTGATACTGGGCGACGAGGAGGGCGCGGCCAGGTTTTCCGGCATCCTGGGGGCCATGACCGCCCCGGCACCTTGACGCGGGGAGCGCCCTTCTGCTAAACTTCGCCCGCCTCGCAACAGGGTAGAGGAGGTCGGCCCCGGTGATCATCGTCCTTGTCATCCACATCCTTCTGTGCGTCGGCCTGTCGGTCACCGTCCTGTTGCAGGCCGGCAAGGGCGGCGGGCTGTCCGGCGCCTTCGGCGGCGCGGGGACCCAGACCATCCTGGGGCAGCGCGGGGCGGCGACCTTCCTCTCCAAGCTCACCCGCTGGCTGGCGATAAGCTACATGGTCCTCTCCATGGTGCTGGCCTTCCTCTACTCCACGCCCAAGCCGGAGGAGGACGCCCAGCCGGGCGCCGGGACCGAGGAGACCGAGAAGCCGCCCGAGGCGAAGCCCATGGCGACCGAAGAGCCCGCGGCGGAAACGGGCGGCGGGGAGCAACCGACCCCCGGGACACAATAAAAAAAAGAGGGGCCCCGGGCCCCTTTTTTTATTCGACTTGACCGAAACGTGTCCGGTCCGGTTATAATGAAAGCGCCCACTCAAGGAGGCGTGGAAGATGCGGCTGATTGTAATCCTGTTTCTTCTGCCCGTCGCCCTGGCGGCCCAGGAGGTCAAGCCTCCGGACCCGGAAGCCGCGCTGGCGGCACAGGCGGCGCAAATCGCGGTCTGGCTCACCGAGGAGGGCTTCGACCCCCTCACCTACGACGACGAACCGAACACCTGGTACATCAGCACCACCGGGGACAACATGGGCGCCGTCCCCTGCACCCTGTACCTCTGCGACGGGTTCATCTGCTTCCAGTCCATCCTGGTCTCCATCCCCGAGCACAGCCACGGCGACCTGGGCGACCTGGCCGGGGTCCTGCTGCGCATCGGCCTGGAGAACTACATGGTCAAGGCGGTCATCAACGACTACAACAACGTGGAGCTGGAGGCGGAGTTCCCCGCCACCTCCCTCTCCCGGGAGGACTTCGTCACGGCGCTGTGGCTGATGCTGGGCACCGCCGATTCCGAGTACCCGCGGATAATCGAGAACGTCTACCGGTAGGGGGGGCGGATGCGCGCCACCGTTTGGCTCCTCACCCTTCTTCACCTGGGGGCCTGGGCGACGCCGGGCCTCTTTTATTCGCCGGCCGCGCCCGAGTCCTCCGTCTTCGCCGTTCCCGCGGCCGACGGCTGGCTCTACCTCGGCGAGGCGACGCCGGGCGCCCGATGGCTGGCCGACCACGAGCCCGGCTCGTTCTACTACCTCTTCTACGGCGAGGCCCCGCCCGCGGGGACCCGGACCGTCGCCTCCTTCCCCGGCGTCCACCTGCTCTCCTCCGACGGGCTCCTGCCGGGATTCCCCGGCGGCGAGCTCCTGCTCCTCTCCCCCCTGCCCGGGGTCTCCCGGCCCGCCGGGATGCTCCAGGACACGCCCCCCGAGCCCTTCGGCGGCGGCTGGATAGACCCGGCGGTCATCGCCCGGATAGACACCGAGCACTACCTGGACCATCTCGAGCAGCTCACCGCCATCCCCACCCGCTTCTCCTTCTGCCCGGGGTGCGCCGAGGCCGCCGAGCTTCTGATGGCCACCCTGGGAGGGTGGGGCTACGAGCCCTACTACCATACCTACGAATTAAACGGGGTCGGGACGGTGTCCGTCTGGGACGTCTCGGCCGTGGATTCCAACACGGTCTACGCCGTGGGGCTGATGGCGGTCAAGACCGAGGACGGGGGGGAAACCTGGCACGCCCTGGAGGACACCGGCGGCTACTACACCCGCGCGGTGCTCTTCCTCGACGCGGACCGGGGGTTCGTCGGGGGGTGGCGGACCATGCTCGCCACCGATGACGGGGGGGATAGCTGGGAGGTCGTGGACCACGACTTCCCCTCGAGCATCCGGGACATCGCCTTCAGCGACGATGGGCACGGATGCGCCGCCGGCATCGGCTTCATCTCCTGGACGGACGACGGGGGCGAAACCTGGACCGAGGCCGACGTCCCCGACACGTGGAGCATGCTGGGGGTGGACCTGGTAGGCTCCCTGGGGCTGGCCGTGGGTTCGGGGGGGCGGATACTGCGCAGCGTGGACTGGGGGGAGTCGTGGGTGGGCGTGGACTCGGGGACCGAGAGTATCCTCTACGCGGTGAGCATCTCTCCGACGGCCGGCGACGCGTGGGCGGTCGGCGCGGCCGGCACCATCCTCCGCTCCGGGGACGGCGGACTCTCCTGGTCGGATCAGGAGAGCGGGTTCTCCCAGTTCATCTACCAGGTCGAGTTCGTGGATGCGCTGCACGGCTTCTGCGTGGGGGACAACCGCCACCTGTTCGAGACCACCGACGGCGGCGCGATCTGGACCGTAATCCAGAGCTCGGACCGGGACCGCTTCCTCGCCCTGGACGTGCTGGACGACGACACCCTGTGGATCGGCGGCGGGGAGCCGCCCTTCGCCTACGTCTCCACCGACGGCGGCGGGACCCTCGTCGGGGGGGAAATCGAAACCGAGGAGAGGCTGACCTGGCGGAACGTGGTCTGCGAGCTCGAAAGCTCGGGAGACGGCCCGGCCCTTCTCGTCACGGGGCACTACGACAGCATCTCCGATGACCCGCACAACCTGGCGCCCGGGGCGGACGACAACGGCAGCGGCGTGTCCGCCTGCCTCGAGGTCGCGCGCGCATGCCGGGGGCTCACCTTCGAAACGCCCGTCCGAATCGTTTTCTTCTCCGGGGAGGAGCAGGGGCTGATCGGGTCGTCCTACTACGTGGCCGACCTGGCGGAGGGCGAGGTCGGCGGCGTGCTGAACCTGGACATGTACGCCTACCGCGACGACGAGAACTACGACCTGGAGGCTTTCACCCGGGACGACTCGCTCTGGCTCTCCGGCGCCTACGACGACGGGTGCGGCTACACGCCGGCCTTCGTGGTGGAGACCAACGACCCCGAGTGGTACCGCTCGGACCACGCCAGCTTCTGGCGCGCGGGGATCCCGGCGATCCACATCGGCGAGTACGACGGCACCCAGATCTACCCCTACTACCACACCACCGAGGACACGATTGACAAGCTGGACATGGTGCAGGGGGTGAGCGGCGCCCGGGCGGCGGCGGCCGCGGTCCTGCAACTGGTACCCCGCGGGGGGCAGGCGGAAGGGCTGGACGCCGCCTACGCCTTCCCGAACCCCTTCCGCCCCGGCGAGGGCCACACGACGGTCACCTTCCGCGACCTGCCGGCGGGGACGGACCTCAAAGTCTTCGACGCGGCGGGGAGCCTGGTCTTCGAAGCGGGGGGCCTGGAGGGCGAGTACGAGTGGGCGGTGGAGAACTCGGGCGGGCGGGACCTGGCCTCGGGCGTGTACCTCTACCGGCTGGCGGCCCGGGTCGAGGAGAGTGTCGGGAAGCTCGCCGTCATCCGTTGAGGGTCCGATGGCGCGCTGGCGGCTGAAACCCCTGGACATCCCGCTGGCCGTCGCTCTGTCGGCGGCGGCGGCGATTCCCTGGATGCTCCCCGAGGAGCCGGGCGCCACGGCGGTCGTCACCTACCCCGGCGGGGAGATCCGCGTCGGCCTCGACGAGGAACGGACCCTTGTGCTCGAGGGGCCAGTCGGAGAGACCGTCGTCCGGATCGAGGGAGGCCGGGCCTGGGTGGAGAGCTCGGACTGCCCCCAGAAGCTCTGCGTGAAGATGGGGGGGATAGACAAGGCGGGCGAGGCGGTCTGGTGCGTCCCCAACGGTGTCGGGGTTCGAATTGAAGGAGAGGGCGGTGTAGATGCCGTCACCCGTTAGGCGGGTCGTGGAGAGGTACAGGGGGATCGGCCTGCTCGCGCTGGCCCTGGCCCTCTACGTCCTGGAGGGCCTCCTGCCGCGCCCGGTCCCCTGGATGCGCCTCGGCCTCTCCAACATCGTCGTCCTGGTGGTCCTGGTGAGGCAGGGCCCGCTGCCGGCACTGAGGTTGAGCCTTGTCCGGACCGTCCTGGGCTCCCTCTTCCTGGGCAACCTCCTGACGCCGATAATTTTCATGAACCTCGCCGGCTCCGTGGCGAGCTGGGGGGCGATGAGCGCCCTGCTGCCGCTCTACCCCCGGCGCGTCAGCCTCGTGGGCGTCTCCCTCACCGGGGCGGCGTTCCACGCGGCCGCACAGTGGGCGACGGCGATTCTCGTGCTGCTGCCGGGCCTCGCCTGGGGCCTCCTGCCGCTGGTCCTCCTCCCCTCTCTCGCCGCCGGCGTGGTCGTCGGGTTAATCACCGCGGCCGTCGTCCCGCAGGAGCCCGACCTCCGCGTCCAGCCGGGCTAGACGCCCGTCCTGCTCCCGGTTGACGAGCCGCTGCGACTTCAGCTCGTCGCGCACCTCGGCGCGCATCTCCCGGACCTCGCACCGCAGGTCGTCCAGTTGGGCCGACAGGCTCAACCAGAGCGCCGCGATCAGCGCGGGCACGATGACGCGGACCAGCCACGTCAGCCAGCGTTTTTCGCCGTTGCCGTCGCTCATCAGAGGAACAGACCTCCCACCGACCACCAGTCGAGGGCCCAGCCGACGAGGAAGAACACCGCCACCACGGCGATGACGAAGATGGTCCAGAAAATCCAGCGCCACTTGCCTGCCCCGTCGTTCATTTTATCCTTCCTGGGGTTGCCGCTCACTTTTTAGCGGCAAATCCCGTTGTCGCTCACTTTCCCCTTTTTATTAACAGCTACGGGTGTACCCAAAACGGGTACGCTCGTACCCTCAATGGGTACGGATGGCGGTCGAGCCGGGCCGCAAGCCGTCGTACCAGTGCGGCGGCGTCTCCCGGTAGGCATGGGCCTGCTCCCAGGGGGTGAGCTCGACGGCGATGTGCCAGTATTCGTGCATCTTGAAGTACCCCTCGACCCAGGAGCGGTAGTAGTACCAGGGGTGGAAGAGCCCCGCGGCGACGAGGCTGTCCCGGATGTCGTCCCGGCACCACTTGGGGCACAGGCTTCCCCAGAAGCTCTCGGCGGTCAGCCGCGCGGAGTAATCCACCGCGCAGCCTGTCCAGTGGCCGTTGGCGTCGGTGTAGTCCGTGGGGTAGCTGGCCCGATCCACGCCGGGCTCCGGGCCGGGGCCGCCGGGCTCGAGGTCGGATTTCGGGCGGTAGCAGGAGTTCGCCACCAGAAAACCCGCCGGGTCGCCGCCGTAAAGCGTCACGACGCGGACCTTCCACTCGTCCAGCGTTTCGATGAGACGCCCGGTCCCCTTCATCCGCACATAAGTAACCCGGCCCTCTCGGGGCCGGGCGAGGTCGCGGGGGATGTCAAACAGATTTCCCGTCTCCAAAGCCCCCGCCTCCCTTCGGTTGCGGCGCGGCCTTTCCCACGGCCTCGATGATGGCGTTCCCCGTGGCGTCGTCAATCTCCCCGCCGGCCTTCTCCCGGGCGGCCTTCTGGATGGAGCGCCCGACGGCGAGCGCCGCCGCCACGGTCCCCGCCGTCACAATCGCCGCGTTGAACGCCCCCTCGCCGATGACCCCGCAGGCGTGGAGCACCAGCGCCACCGCTGCGAGGAGGGCGATCAGCAGGAAGCCGAAGAGCCGCTGGCCGAACTCTATCCCGCCGTTGAAGTTGAAGAGCTTGGGCCGCTCAACCGTTTTCTCTTCCATCACGCCCCCGGCAGGCAGGAGCCGAACAGCTCCAGGATCATCCAGCCGAACCAGATGCCGACGGACGAGGCCAGGGCGTCCCGCCAACTGAACCCGTCGCCTCCGAGCCAACCGTACTTTTCGTACGGAATGTACACGTCCTTGACCTCCCACAGCCACCAAAAAGCCAGGGAGCCCAGGACGCACCAGCCGCGCCAGAGGTGAAACACGGCCCACAGAAGAAGGGGGCTCGCCAGCCCCCCCAAGAAGTGGCCGAGCTTGTCGCCCGCCCACCATTCATCTCTCGCCCAGCGCCAAGGCATGATGCCTCCTACGGCAGCGCCAGCGTGTAGCCGGTCAGGAGCACGCTGGGCGTCTGCGGGTTGGCGGAGGTGCTCACATTGTCCACGTAGATGCGGAGGTACTTCAGCTCCGCCGTCACGTCGGTCTCAGCCGCAGCCGGTATCTGCGTCGCCGAGGCGCCCACGCCGTCCGCGTCGGGGGCCAGCTCGGCGGCCACCCGGACGTAAAACCCGGTCGAGGCCGGGGCGGCCCCGCGGACACCGGTGTAGAGGACGGCGTCCGTGTTCCCCGCCGGGAGAATCCTGGTGGGGCCGAGAAGCCAGTAAACGTCCAGCCGCGTCGGGTAGAACCGCTCCGGCACGGGCCAGGCCTCGTCCAGGTAGGTCCCGGTCGTCACCGCGCCGCTCTTAAAAAATCCGTATCGCACGGGCGACCAGACCGAGGGCATGTTGCCGGACCAGGGCATCGGCCGGGAGCCGATGTTCAGGCAGGCCGAGTCCGCCAGGAGCCCCGCCACGACCACCGCCTGGTTCGCGGTCACGGAGACCGTCAGGAGCGTCGCCGCGGCGTCCACCGTGTGGACCACCCACAGCCGCGTCCAGTCCGCGTAGTCGTCCTGATCGAAGGAGATGCCGGTCGAGCCCACGCCGTCCTCGATGGTCAGGGCGAACTCCCGGGAGGTCCCCGGCGTCAGCTCCTTCACGTACACGCTGAAGCAGACGGTCTTGCCTCTGAGGAAGGCGAGAACGTCGGAGAAGGCCCCGATGCGCTGGCACGCCCCCTGGCCGATGGCCGCCGCGGCGGTTATCTCCAGGCTCCGGTTGCCGAAGTGCGCGTCCGCATTGGGCGCGGACACGGCGGCGGCGGTGTAGTTCTCCCACTGGTCCGCCATCCCGGCGGCGTCCGCCCAGTGCTCGAAGTCGGCATTCAAGAGGAGGTTGACCGGAACTACGTCGTGCTCGGCGATGGACCCCTCGGGGCTCCGGGAGTATGCCTTGAGCATCGTCCCCTCGTAGGCCGAGAATTCGTCCACGTAGAAGGTCGGCGCGGTCCCCACCGAGGCGATGATGACCTCCAGCTTCGTCGCCGCGGCGGCCATGGTGTGGCGGCAGAACGCCTGCTGGAAGTTCCCGCTCAGGACGACGGCGAGGCCGGTCGTGGTCCCCACCCCGTCGTCAACGGTGATCGCCACGGTCCCCGCCGTGGACTGCTTCACCCAGCACGAGACGGTGAACACCTTGCCCAGGTAGTCGCGGAAGTTGGGGACGGCGTACTTGATGCCGCGGTTGGCCCCGCCGGTGGTAATTTTCACCGAGTAGTTCCCCACCCGGACGTTCCCCGCGCCGGATTCCCGCTCCACCGCCGTCGGGGCACCGTAGAGCTGCCAGCCCTCCGGCGGCGCGTCTATCCCCTCCGGCCAGAACTCGAACTTGCCGTACCGGATGACGTTCTGCCACGCCTCCGCCTGGAAGCAGGTGTTCTGGTTGACCATG
>Ga0154624_1102_pt19 | contig 12539 bp, 6 predicted proteins | sample Rifle2008BG13ft_FD_116053 | JGI IMG/M metagenome (GOLD analysis project Ga0154624, IMG submission 116053) | Candidatus Coatesbacteria bacterium RBG_13_66_14 | reverse complement strand
TCTTCCGAGTTCTGTCTTTCAGCCAGGCCGAGGCGGCCAGGGTCGGCACGGCGACCACCAGACCGAACATCGTGGTCAGCATGGCGATGGCGATACCCTCGGACAACAGGCGGGCCGAGTCCTCCGGGTTCGCCACGGTGATGGCGTCGAACGCCGTCATCAGACCGGAGATCGTACCCAAGAGGCCGAGAAGGGTTGCGATCTGGGCCAGCATGTCCAGGTAGCCGGTGCGCTTCTCGAGCCGGGGGATGACCTCCAGGGTCTTGGCGTCCGCGGCCACCTGCATGTCGCGCCCGGAACCGGAGTGGTGCTTGAGGATCTCCCTCAGAACCTGGGCCAGCGCCGCGTTGGTCGTGTTGCACAGGGCGATGGCCCGCTCGATGTTGCGGTTCTGGATGAGCTTCTCCAACTCGGCGATGAAGGTCTTGGTGTTGATGCTCGATTTGAAGACCACGAAGTAGGTCCGCTCGAGGATGAAGGTCAGGGCGAGCATCGCAACGAAGAGGATGATCCACATGAAGTCCCCGCCGTCGGCGAAGGAGTCAATGAGTCTGTACATGGATTCCTTTCCTCGGTTTACGGCTTCGCCGTCGCAGAAAAGTGGGTTGTTTAGTTCCTTGCTCCGGCGGCCTTTCCGGCTGAATAGATGAGTCTCCTTTCACGGCCGTGGTGGATGTGGATGGTCACCTGGTCGAATGGTATAAGTCCTAATCCACGAGCATTATGACCGCCGCGGCCAGGAGCGCCACGCCCGCCGTGCCCGCCAGCCAGTTGGCGTTGAGGGTCTCGGAATTGGCGTCCATGTAACCGGCGGTTATGCCGGAGGCTATGCCCGCGCCCGTGGCCAGCCAGAGGAGGGGGTTGTCTATGGACCGCTGACTCACGGAGATGCCCTCCTCGAACTCCTCCTTGTCAATGGGGTTGAGTATCTGGCTGGCGTAAGTCTGGCGCAGCATCACCTTCTCGAACTCGGGATCCGTGCGCAGGATGAAGGAGAGCTGGGACGGCGCCATTCTCCGACCGAAGATCTCGAGCTCGACCACGGCATCCACGTCGGAATCCTGGGCGAACGCCGGCCATGGGATCGCCGCGAGGAAAATCGCGATCAAAACCGCAAGGCTTATGCCGCAGTTACCATTGCGTGGCGTACTCATCGGAGGTTCACCCCCAGCTAACACCCGCCCTGGCGCACCGGAGGCGCGGCTATATAGCCGCCGCTGCCGGTCACCACGAGCTCGGCGTCGAACAGAAGGCCGTAGTTTTCCGGGTCGTCGGTATTGACCGCCGCGATGGCGAACACGTTGTCACCGACGTCCAGGTACTCGGTCACGTCTATCTGATCGTAGGTCATCCAGTCTTCTCCGTCCTCGGTCGAGTCCTGGTGAACCAGGACGCCGTTGACGTAAAACTGGTAGTTGTTATTGGCCGTTATCCGTACGATGAAATGCTCCTGGATTTCCGTGTCCTCGTCGTTGACGAGGCTGCGCGGTAGGCCGAACTCGCGGCGGAAGTAAGCGGTGACCCCGCTGCGGGCCCAGATCCACTCCGCGTCGGCGTTCGGCCACCCGTACACCTGGTTCCGGGCGGCGGAAAGACCTTCCTGAAACGCGCCCAGAGAGGCCGTGCTCCAATCGCCGTCATCGAAGTCCGACGTCGTCCAGGACGTGCCGTCCTGACGGGCGTTGGTGACGTGCCAGGCCTGCTTTAGGGCTTCGATCTGCTCCGCGGTGAGGTCCGCGTACTGGGCGCGAACGTCGTCCAGGACGATCGGCCCGATGAGAAGGAGGGCGAAAAGGGCCAGTATCAAACGGGATTTGGTGGTGAACGGCATCTTTTCCTTCCCCCGATTACGAACCCTGGCTCACACCGGCAAGCCCCTTCGGGCCTGCCGCCCCACACGGACTTTCTCGGTCTGCACCGATTTCGATGACTGCCCGAACGGTTCCGCGGCGGAAGCAACCACCTCTTTTACGCCAGGGAACCGACTGAAATTTCCTTTTTTTTTAATCGTCCGGCTCGGTCGTGTCTTCGGGGTCGGTCGGTTCGGTGTCAACGCCCTCCTCGACCGGCTCGGTGTCCTCGGGCGGGGCGATAGTTTCTTCAAGGGTATCAGCGGTATCGGTGGTGTCGGGTTCGGTGTCCGTATCCGAGCCTTCGACATCGGCTCCCTCGTCGGTGCTCGCATCACGGACCGCTTCTTCGATACTCTCCGGGGTAGTCCCTTCCTCGACGCCCTCCACACCGCCCTCCTCCGTGCCCTCGATGCCTTCCTCGATGGGCGTCTCCTCGATGGGAGTTTCCTCGATGGGCGTCTCCTCGATGGGTGTCTCTTCGATGGGGGTTTCCTCGATGGGTGTCTCCTCGATGGGCGTCTCCTCGATGACGGGCTCGGGGGCCATGGCCTCGATGTCCACGGTCCGGGAGTAGAAGCGCACGCCCGAGAAGTCCCAGATGCTGGCGCCCAGGTCGTCCATGCCGGTCTTGACCCCGATGGGCGGATAGAGCATGTAGGCCTGCGGAACCAGGTCCACCAGACGCTCCTTGGCCTTTTGCACCCACTGGTTGCTCTCGCCGCGTTCCTCGGCGGTGCGGATGATGAACTCATACACCTGAATCGCCTTGTCGAGACCGTTCTCGGCCGCCCAGGCGTCCATTTTCGCCTGGAATTCGGCCAGCTGCTCCATGACGATTTCCTCGATCTCGGTGGCGTAATCCGGGTTGTTCTCAATCAGCTCGTCCAGGGTGGCGAAGCTGATCTTCATCCGGCTGACGGTGAGGTAGAACTGCTCGTAAACCAGTCCGGCCTTGTACCGGGCGGAGAGGTTCACCTCGAGGTCCACGGCCTTGGAGGCGCGGCCATAAATTTCGGCGAGCTCGTTCATCATCCCGTACTTCTTCGTCGCCGTCTGGACCAGGGGGTCCAGGTCCATCAGATCGCCCTCGAGGGTGATCGCCGCGTAGTTGTCGAAGAGCAGGTCGCCTATCTCCACGTAGGCCTTGGCGGGGATGTCGAAGTTCACCTCGATGCCGGGCCTCGTGCTGAAATCCTCGTACACCTTGGTGCACTCGAAAAGGAGCTCTCGGCCGGTATCCACGTCGCCCAATTTTAGCGAGGCGTGACCGGCGCGGTAGAAGGAATCCACCACCAAGTCCGGAACGCCCGTCTCTCTGTACCTCTGACCATAGAGGGTGAAGGTGCGCTGGGCGTTGGGCCAGTTCTTCAGCTTCTCGTAGCACTCGCCGGCCTTGAAGAGCGCCGCGGGTTCCTGTTCCGTCGGCGTTATGGCGTTGTCCAGCACCCGCTCGAAGATGCCGGCGGCCTCGTACCACTCCTCGAGCTCGAAGTAGGCCAGCGCCTCGGAAAAGAGCGCCTTGTCCACGTCGGGGTGGTCGGGGAAGTTCTCGGACAGCTCATGGTAGGCCACGATGGCCTGCTCGTAGTCCTTAAGCTGGACGGCGAAGATGTACCCGGCGTTGTTGAATGCCTTGACGGCGATGTCCGGGTTGTAGAGGTTCTCCCGCGCCACGCGGAGGTAGCTCTTGGCGCTCTCCTCGAGCTGGGCGCGGATTTCCGGCGGCAGCTCGGCCTCCTCCTCCCCCTCGGCGATCTCCACCCGGGGCACGCCCAGGTCCACGGCGGTTATCTCGGCGGCGGAGGCGTTGTTGAGGGCCATCTCCTCGAGCTCGGAGCCGGTATCGGCCAGGGTGGCGGCCCTGCGGTACCACTCGGCGGCGCGCCAGTAGTAGTGCTGGTCGTACCAACTCTCGCCGATGCGGAAGGCTATCTGGGCCCGGTTCATCTTCGCCGGGTCGGGGTCGTAGGCCGGCACGAAATCGAGGTCCACGATCCGCTCCAGGGCGTCGCGCCCGGAGTCGAAGCAGTCGAAGGCCATCATCAGGTTGCCTTCCCAATAGTAGAGCTTCTCCAGATCGTGCTCGGCCTCGGGGTTCCCCTCCTTGAAGATGCGACCGTACTCCCGGCTCGCCCAGACGAACTTCTTGCACACGTCGGGCAGGACGTCCCGGGGGTTCTTGCTCGGGGTCTTCTCACGCTGCTGATCCAGGGTCAGCTCGACCTGGGGCTGGTTGATTTTCTCCTCCCACCGGACCTTCTCGAACTCGTCGGAGCCGAACTTGTACGCCGCGGCGGCGTACCAGAGGCTCTCCTCCTTGAACTCGGTCTTGCCGGGGTAGAGGTCCACGCTGGAGGTGCCGGCGGTGAGCATGAAGTTGTCCCCCGCCTTCGCGAAATCCCCGACGCTGTAGTAGCTCATCGCCAGGTAGAAGTTGGCCTTGTACGCATCCTCCTCGAGGGGATAGTCGCGCAGGTACTGCTCCAGGTAGGTGATGACCCTCGCGTAGTTCTTCTGGGCCGTATCCATGTCCTTCGCCTCTTCGGCGTCGAAGGCCACGATATAGGTGTAGATGGCCACGTCGTAGAGGGAGCGCGCCAGCGCGGCCCGGGCGTTGGCCAGAGCCTCGGGGTTGTCCCGGTTCGCCTCGTACCAGGCGCTGCCCACCGCGTACCGGCTGATGAACTCGTCGCGGACCATGTTCTGCAGGGCCTCGAGGCGTTTGGTCTCCTGCTCGAGCCACGCCAGTTGGGCGGGGTCTTCGCGGTCCTTGATGATCAGCGTCTCCGCCCAGGAACCGTAGTATTTGACGATGTCGTAGAATATCTTGGGCGCGTCGGGGGAGTCGGGATACGTATCAACGTAGAACCGCGCCAGGTTGATGGCCTGAGGAAACCACCCGTAATCGGAGTAGCTGTTCATGGCGCGGCGGATGATGTCGGGGGTGTATCCGATGTCGAGGAAACCGTTGTCTATCAGGAAACGCTTGAAGGGCTCGGGGCCGAACTGCCAGTCTATCCCGATCTCGACGAAGCTCATCTGCTCGCGCTGGGTGTTGAGGTCTATGATGCTGGGCAGGAAGCTCTGGGCGCAGTACTCGGCGCACTCCTCGTAGTGGATTTCGGCGATTTTGGCGCCCTCTTCACTCTCGGCGGACATCTGATCGAAGAGGTCCAGAACCTCGAAGAAATTGGTCACCGCCTCCCCGTATTCCTGGTTCAGGAAGTACGACCACGCCTTCAGGTACATCGCTTTGTAATACTGGAACTCGCCCGGCTGGACCTGGCTGAAGTACTTGATGGCGTTGGTGAAGTCGTTGCGCTCGAAGTAGATGCGGCCGATGCGCTGGCGGACCTCGGCGGAGTAGCTGGAATCCGGGAAGCGGTCCAGAAGGAGGAGGAAATTCTCCAAAGAGTCGGTCCGGTGCAGGTCGAAGGCGGCGTAGTCGCGGATGGAGAGCTCGTCCGCGACGACACCCATGTTGTAGAAGGCGTCGTCGAAGTACTTGGTGGACTGGGGGATGGCGCCGGGCGGGAGGTTGCGATTGCGTTCCTCCACCTGGATGTAGTAGTTGGCGAGGTCCTGGTAGGCCTTCATGGACATCTTGAAGATCCGGATAACGATGTCGGAGTCGCCTACCGGTTCGGTATCGGCGGCGGTGGGTTCGGGTGTGGAGCTCGAGAGGACACGCTCGCGGTAGGCGTCGTCTTCGTAGAGGTCTTTGGCTTCTTCGTAGTATAGGTCGCCGAGGTTGTAGAAAACCTCCTCGAGGTAGGGGGAGGTTTTATCGAGCTCTTCGGCTTCTTTGACGATTTCTTCGTACCGGGCGATGGACTCGTGGCGCTGCACGCGGATCTTCTCGTTGTACTCGGCTACCTCTTCGTAGAACTCCTCCTCGGTCTCCTGTTGGGCGTCCTCGATTTCCTCCAGCTCCTTGGCGAGCGAGTCCAGGGTTTCCTTTTCCACCTCGGTGAGCTCCTCGGCCGTCAGCTCCCCGTCCGAAGGAATACACCCCGGGAGGAACGCCGCAGCGGCGAGGAAGAGGAAGGTTGCCGCGAAGCTGGAAAGACCTTTTAACATCGAAGTCCCCTAAACTCAATCGAACCGCTTCGGTGGTATCAGCTTCCGAAGGCTTTTATTTCACGGCAATGGAAAATTAAATCAATCGGGGAGTTCCGACTCATCCGTCGGTTCCGCTTCCCCGTCCGAAGGCTCGACTGTCTCCTCGGGCGGCGACTCGGTCTCCCCCGCGTCGGTCTCGTCGGTCTCGTCGGTCGTCGAATCTGCAGTCGGCTCCTCAGTCGTATCCCCGGTTCCCTCCTCGGGTTCCATTTCACCATCGCCCTCACCGGAAACGGCATCCCCGGTCCCTTCATCGGGGGTTGAATCTCCATCACCCTCCCCGGAGAGCGCCTCTTCTATCTCTTCGGGAACCTCCCCCTCGTCGGGCGGTGGTTCGGCGCCTTCCTCTACCTCACCGGCAAAGCCCTCGCCCCGCTCCGCAGCGGCGGCGGCTGCGGCGGCGGCTTTCTGGGCCTCTATTTCTTCGGTGGTCATGAAGTGGGCGAATTCCTCTTTCCAGGCCTCCCCGGTAATCCAGTTGATCTTCTCCTCGCGCTCGGCCTGGCGGGCCTCCAGATCGGCGACCACCGTGCGCCCGGCGACCCCCGCCTTCAGCACGTTCTGCTGTTCGATGACCCCTTCGCGGGCCTCCTTGAGCTCCACGTAGCGATCGGCGTGCTCACCGATGACGTTCTGGAACTGGCCCTCGATGTCCTCCTTGTAGGAGAACGAGGCGTAGGCCCTGAAGAATTCGGCGTCCTCGGTGATGTCGCGGCCGATGATGTCGCGGCCGGAGACGAAGGTCTGGAGCTCGGCTATGGCGGCCTGCATCTCGCGGGCCTCCTCCTCGGCCTCGTTGAGCTCCTCGGGGTAGAGGACGTCCCCGCCGATGTTGCGGATGTCCTTGATCTCGTGGGTGAGAATCGAGGTGACGAACTTCAGCTCCTCCTCGATGTCGGCGATGAGCTTCTGGTACTCGGGGTTGGAGTTGATGCGCTCGCGGTCAATGGTGTAGCTGTCAACCACGTCCTCCAGGGTCCGAATGGCGCCCTCGTATTCGCGCTCCTGAATCTGGCAGTAGCCGATGAGGATGTAGGCGTCGGGGGCCAGGTCGGTGTCGGGAAAGCGGTTCAACAGAGACCGCATCATGACGATCACGTCGTCGTAATCCCCCGTTTCGCCCCTGTTGATCATGAGGTAGGCCTTGCCCACCTGGGCGTCGTCCCAGTTCTCCATGTCCGACGCGGAGATGTGCTCGTACTCGAGCCACGCGGCGTTGTTGTCGCCGAGGCGCTGGTACAGGTAGGCCAGGATGATGTGCGCCCGTCCCTCCAGGCGCCGGGTCGCGTCGGAGTATGTCGGGGCGTTGGCCATGTCCTTGAACGACTCGACGGCCTCCTCGAGCTTGTCCTGTTTCACCAGGCACAGGCCTCCCAGGTAACTCCCGTAGATCGCGTACTCCCCTGTTCGGTCTATCCCCGCGACGACGTCCACCGCCTTCTGATACTTGGCGAGCCTGTAGTAGCTCATCCCAGCCACGTACCGGCTCGCGTCCGAATACTCGAACCCCGAGAAATCGGGCTTGCCCGCCAGCTCCTGGTAAAACCTGATGGCCTCGTTGAACCTCTCGCGGCGGTACCTCATGTACTCGAGGGTGTACAGGGAGTACATGCACCACGTGCCGTGCGGGTAGTCCTTCTTGCACTGTATCAGCGGTTTCTGGGCGCCCTGGTAGTCGTTCACCCTGAACAGCGAATCCCCCCACCGGTATAGCGTCTCGTCGAGCCTCGAGAAATCGGGGTATTTTTCCACAATGAACTCGAATACATCGGACGCCTGGAACCAGGTTATCTCCTGCTCCATGTCGTAGTATTCCATGCCCTCGGCGAAGTACATCGCCGCCAACTCCTCCAGCCGGGCCAGGGACGCTCCCAGGTATCGCGAATCGGAGTACTTGCTCTTGATGTTGTCGTACCGCTCCCGCGCGTTTTCGCGGTCGCCGATGTAGAAGTAGCACTCACCGACATAGAAGATCGCCTCGGGCACGTCGGTGTAGGAGCGGTACACATCGAGCAGTCGCTGAAACAGGGGAAGGGCTTTGGCGTATGAGGCGGAGTCGAACTCCCCCGTGGCCCAGTACTTGTAGATCCACTCCAGGCGTTTCATGGAGGTCTTGAATGCCGAGCGGAGCTGGGAGTGGTTGTCCACGACGCGCTGGTAGAAGGTCGCCGCGTCTTCGTAGTCCTCGAGGGCGAAATGGCACTCGCCGAGCTGCAGGAGCGCGTCGCCCATCTTCGTGTAGGCCGGGTACTCCTCGCGGAGCCGTTCGAGTATGCGCACGGCGTCGTTGTACTCTTCGAGCTTGTAGAGGGAATCGCCCCAGATGAAGTATACGTCGGAGCGCCGGGAGAACAAGGGGTACCAGTCGTCTATGAACTCCAGTTCTTCTATGGACTCCTCGTACTTCGTCCTGGCCTGCGTGCGGTACGATTCCGCCTGCGCGGTCTCCCCGCGCTTCTCCGCGCGCGTGGCTTTGTCCCAGAAGTCCTCGGCGCGCGAGTACTTGTCCATGGCCGAGATGAAATCGCGCCGGGCCATGGCCTCGAGCTGATCGTAGCGTTTCTCGAGCTCGAGCTTGCGGATGAGGTCCACCTTGTCCATCTCGGCCGCGGTGAGGCGCTCAAGTTCCGCAGTGAGGGAGGACGAAGTCGCCTCCTCCTGACGCAGCTCCTCGAGGAGGCTTCCCGACTCCTCCTCCTCCTCCTCATCCTGCCCCCACGCCCCGGTTGCGGTGAGGAGGATCAGGCCCGTCAAGACTTTACCCGCGGCCGCGGCCACCCAAGATGTCCGCGTTCCGACAAAGGGCTTGAGCCCCTTGTCCAAGGAGTCTTCAGCCGCCAATATTCCCCCATGACGCGTATCCATCTTCATCCAATCTCTCAAGGAACGCCCTAGTTACGGCGCCCCATCGCCTGGCACGCCTACTCGTCGCCGGTGCGCTCCTTCTCTTTCGTAATCTCTTCGCGGACCTCGGCCAGTCGTTGCTGGAGCTCCTGACGCCGGATTTTTATCTCCTCGAGCTGCTCGCGTCCCCGTTCGATACGCTCTTTGATGAGCTCCTGTTTCTTGAAATCCGACGGACCCACGAAGGGTCCGAACTGCACGCCCAGATGAAATCCAAGACCGACCTGATCGAACTCGTCAATCAGCCCGCCCTCGGATTGCATTAATTCGTCCTCCGAGTAGAAGAGCATCTCCAGCTTGTCCACGGACAAGCCTACCTCCATCCCCCACCAGGGCAGTTTGTAGAGGACGCCGAAGTTCAGGTCCCGGCCGTTCACCTCGAGGGCCAGGGAGAAATCGTAGCGGACCTGGTACTCGATGGCGCCGAACACGCCCTGCCAGGTTGAGGAATCCGTGTAGGTGCTGGTGTACATCCCCTGGAAGGAGCCGGTCCCCAGGCCGATGTGGCCCCGGATGGGGATGGCCAGGGCGGGGTAGAAATCCTTCGAGAAAACCACGTAGGCGGTGAACTGCTCGAACCAGGTCCTCGTCCGCCCCGGGGGCAGGTAAACGGTGCTCCCGCCGGGAACGCCCGGGGCGCCATAGGATGACACGTCCACGTCGCCGCCGATGTTGCGCATCCCGATGGCGACGGCCGGGAACTTCACCGTTTCCGGGATGAACCGCACCTCGGCGGCCCCCACGTAGGCCGAGGAATCGAAGTCGTAGGCGGCGAAGGTCAACTCGACGCCGATGTCCCAAAACTCCAGACCTCCGGAGAGGGAGATGTCGTAGTAGTCGTTGACCTCGGGATCCGTGGGCTGCAGGCCCAGAAAGATGCCCCCCGAGTAGTCGAGCTTGATCGCGGTGAAGGGCAGGGTGTAGGCCGTGGGGATGCTCATCAGCCCGGGGTTTATAAAGGGGCCGGCGGAGGCGACGGACGCCAGGCAGAGGACCGCCGCAACGACGGGGAGGGCGTTTCTCCCCGATAAACGACAAAAAACCCCTACGAGAGGTTTCAAACCACCCCTTTGGCTCATCCCGCGTTTTGTTTCGTTCGTCACGTGGTCGGTTCTTTGGTCGGTCGCCCCTCAGCGCCCGCGGCCGCACCACGATGACAGCGACGAATTGAGACTGTCCACCCGAAACAGAAACGGGCAGCTATATACTTGTGAATTCAGGCCTTTCGGGTATTCACCCGCTTTTTCCCATCACCGTTGGTAGTTTATACTTAAATTTGAACACTGTCAAGGCTTTAGGCGCTTTTACGACCGGTGGACGAGGCTCCGACGCCCTTAATAATCAGCAAATTCCGTACCCGACTGCCGAGATATTCGCCGGTTTCCGCGGAACCGGACTTGGCTCGGCGGGGTGGATTGGGGTAGAATCCAGGCAGACGAGCAACGAAAAGGGATGAACCATGAAACGCATTGCCATTCTTCTCACGCTTATTTCGGCGACTGCTCCGGCCGCCGAGTACCTCGCCCTCGTGCCCGCCGACGCGCCGGGGACTGGGGTGTTCTACGGGTACTTCGACGACGGGGAGCTCAGGGTGACGACCTCTCCAGTGAACGCCGTCTGCGCGTTGCCGGACCACCGGGACAACCTGTACATCGTGTTCGCACCCTCGGACGCCGCCGAGCTGCCCCCGGGGATAGACCGGCTGGGCCGGCTGACCGACGGGGCCGAAATCTGCAACCTCGGGACCGACGACCTGCGGGAGCTTATCGGCCTGGGTTACCGTCTCTGTCACCTGGAACCGACAATCAAGGCCCCCCGAAGAGACGTGCCGCCGGACATTCTGACCGCCGACGCCCAGGAGCTCGTAGACAAGGTTGACCTCGACCGGATTGACGCCTACGACTACGACCTGACCGAGTTCCGCACGCGTTACGCTTACACACCGCAGAACGACCTGGCGGGAGACTACCTCGCCGCCGAGCTGGCGGATTCGGGCTTCGAGGTGACGCGGGAAATATGGCTCGGCGCCAGCCCCCAATCCCTGGGCGCCGAGGGCGGGCTCATCGCATTCACCCTGGCCAGTTCCCACCTCTTCTACTCCACCGACGGCGGGACGACCTTCGCCGAGTACTTCCCCACCGGGGAGATAGAGGCCTGGCAGGCGAGCGCCTGCGCCGTATTCCCTCCGGCCACGATCCATTTCGCCGGCGGAGACACTTACCGCCGCTCGGACGACGGTGGATTGACCTGGAGCGACACCCCCTTCGACCTGGGATCGGAAACCAACTACCTCTCGACGATGGCCTTCGCCGACGCGGATACGGGCTACCTCTTCAGCGCCTCGGGCGACGTCTGGCGCACCGAGGACTCGGGCTCGGCCTGGGAGCCGGTCGGGGGCACGGGCATGGAGATTTTCGCCGCGGCGTGCCTCCCGGGCGATCCCCTGACGGTCTTCGGGGTGAGCCGCGACGAGACCGTGCTCCGGAGCGCCGACGGCGGGGAAACGTGGGAGACCGTCAACTCTTCTCCCAGCGGCCCGACGCTCTACGATGTGGCCTTCGGGGATTGTGACCGGGGCCTGGCGGTGGGGGTGCAGAACAGCCTGCTCGTCACCGATGACGGCGGCGAAACCTGGATCCCCTCACAGATTCCGGGCGTGGACCCCGCCCAGCAGCTCCTCGCGGTGACGGCCGCCGGACCCCTCGAATTCATCGTCGGGTCGCTCTACGGGGAGATGTACCGCACCACGGACGGCGGGGCGGACTGGGAGACGGTGACCACCGCCAAGGCCTCGGCGGTGAACGTCCTGGACTGGGATGGAACCGGGGAAAGGGTTTGGCTCGCCACCAAGGACGGACCCGCCTACACCGACGAGGAGCTCGACGGGCTCACCTGGCGGCTCGAGGGGCTGGACCCGGGAACGAGCATCCTCTGGGAAAACATCATCGGCGAGAAAACCGGGAGCGAGTACCCCGAGGGTTACGTTTACGGCACCGCCCACTTCGACTCCATCTCCGGTCGCGGCGGCGAGGACGAGGACCCGTACATCTGCGCCCCCGGCGCCAACGACAACGGGTCGGGGTCGGCGGCGCTCCTGGAGATGTCGCGCGTCCTGGCGGATTACACACCCCGGCGCAGCCTGCGCCTGGTGTTCTTCAACGCCGAGGAGCTCGGGCTCCACGGCAGCTCCCACCACGCCCGGCAACTGGCCCTGGAAGGGGTCCAGGTGGACGGCGTGATCAACCTGGACATGGTCGTCTGGAGCGACCCCGCTGAAGTTCAGGAGGACCTGGACGTCGTCACCGATTACCGGAGCGAGTGGCTCGCCGACGTGCTCATGGAATCGTGCGTCCGCTACGGTGACGGCCTGCCGGGATTGAAGCTCATCGTACCGGATTTCTACCGCTCCGACCACGCCGCCTTCTGGCTGGTGGGATATCCGGCCCTCCTGGGGATCGAGGACATAGATGTCCCCTACCCCTACTACCACTCCTACGACGACGACTACCCGACCATCGCCGGCTGCTTCCCATTGACCCGGCAGATAACGCGGGCCGCCCTCGGCGCCCTGGCCGGCCTCGTCGGCATCCACGACGACCACATCTACAATCTTGCGGGCATTTACGCCTACCCGAATCCCTTCCGCGGCGACAGGCACAC
>Ga0154624_1071_pt6 | contig 13557 bp, 14 predicted proteins | sample Rifle2008BG13ft_FD_116053 | JGI IMG/M metagenome (GOLD analysis project Ga0154624, IMG submission 116053) | Candidatus Coatesbacteria bacterium RBG_13_66_14 | reverse complement strand
CCCCGCCGACGAGCCGGTAGAGGCCGTACCCGACGATGGCGCCGGTGAGGCCCATGGCCAGGGTGTTGAGCCCCAGCGCCGTGACGCCGCCGTCGGCGAAGAGGAGGCACTGGACCGCCAGGACGGTGAAGATGACCAGGACGCCCATGGCGGGTCCGAGGGCGATGGCCGCCAGCGCCGCGCCGACCAGGTGGCCGGAAACGCCGGGCAGGATCGGGAAGTTGAGCATCTGGGCGGCGAAGATGAAGGCCGCCAGGACGCCGGCCAGGGGGACCAGCCCCTTCTCCATGACCTTCCTGGCGCGCGCGACGGCCCAGGCGAGGCCGCCCCCGCCCAGGACCCAGCCGCCGGCCCACACCGCCGGTTGCAGGAGACCGTCGGGAACGTGCATCACACTCCTTGAGGTTGGTTATCCGCCGAGAAGAGGTTATCCGTTGTCGCGGGGTCACCGCGAATCGCTTGGGGCCTTCGTTCGTGCGCTGCGCTTTTCTCTCACGCCCCTGCGTCCAGGGCGGACTGGCGGGGGCAAGGGGCTAAAGCCCCTTGTCTTTTCAATATCCCCGGCCCGGGCTGGTTGACCGGCCCTCCTCAGGAGTCCGCCGGCCGGAGCGGCGCGGCCTGCAAGCGGGCCTGTAAAACCCCCGGGGCGCTCCCCAGCCGCTCCACCAGGTCCCGGATTTTCCCTCCCGAGCCCCGCACCACCACCACCTCCAGGCAGCGGCGGTGGTCCAGGTGGACGTGCATGGTGGAGTGGACGAGCCCGCCCGCGTCGTGCTGGATCTCGGTCAGGCCGCCGGGCTCCCGCGACCGGTGGTGGTCGTAGATGAGCGTGACGGTGCCCATGACCTCCTGGTCGGGCGTGAACTCGCGCTCCGCGAGGTACTCCTGGATCAGGCGGCGCAGGGCGTCGCTGCGGTTGCGGAAATTCCCGGTCGCGGCGTCGAAACGGGCGACCAGGTCCTCGGGCATCGCCACCCCGAAGCGGACCAGCTCGGCCATGGACCCTCCCGTAACACGATTCGTTCATATCGTAGCACCGGATGGGGAGGCTGTCAATGTTTTTTACATCGTTTGCGATGACGTAGGGGCCGACCGACGGCGCGCCGTTCAGGTCGGCCCGTTTTTTACAAAGGTGGCCCTCACCCCCATCCCCTCTCCCGGAGGGAGAGGGGGGTTGCTCCGCCCCTCACCCCTAACGTCGGCGCGCCGCCCCCCAGAGGGGGGAGGGGATATGCGGGCGCCGGTTTTTGTATAATCGAGGCGACATGGAACTCAAACCCATTGACCTATCGCCGCCCGTCATCACCGAGGCCGAGGTGGAGGCCGTCTCGGCGGTGCTGCGCTCGGGCTGGCTGACGCACGGCCCACGGACGCGGGAGTTCGAGGAAAAATTCCGCGCCCTGGTCGGGGCGTCCCACGCCCTGGCGGTCTCCAGCGGCACGGCGGCGCTGCACCTGGCGCTGGCCGCCGCCGGGGTCGGGCCGGGCGACGAGGTGGTCACCACGCCGCTCACCTTCGCCGCCACCGCGGAGGCGATTTTGTACCAGCGGGCGACGCCGGTCTTCGCCGACGTGGACCCGGTGACCGGCAACCTGGACCCCGCCGCCGCCCTAAAAAAAATTACGAAAAAAACGAAAGCGGTCCTGCCGATCCACCTGGGCGGCTACCCGGCGGACATGGCCGCCCTCGGGACGCTGTGCTCGGAGCGGGGCCTTTTTCTCGTGGACGACGCGGCGCACGCCGTGGAGACGCTCTGCCGCGGCCGCCGCGTGGGGACCATCGGCGACGCCACCTGCTTCAGCTTCTACGTCAACAAGAACCTGACCACGGGCGAGGGCGGGATGCTCGTCACCCCGCACGCGGACTGGGCGCGGCGGGCGGCCGTCCTGCGCCTGCACGGGATGGACCGCGACGCCTGGGACCGCTACGCCGCCGGTGGGACGCCCGGCTACGACATCATCGAGCCGGGGTACAAGTACAACACCACCGACATCGCCTCGGCGCTGGGCCTCGTGCAGCTCACCCGGATCGAGGAGGGCTACCGGCGGCGGCTGGAGCTTCGAAAAGCTTACGACGAGGCTCTGGCGGATTTGCCCGGTATCGAGCTGCCGCCGAGGCCCGATGCGAAATCCGGCGACCGGCACGCCTGGCACCTCTATGCCGTGCGGATCACGGGGGAGTGCCCCCTCGGCCGCGACGCCCTGGCGGCGGGGCTGCGGGAGCTCGGCGTCGCCACCTCGGTCCACTACCACCCGCTGCACCTGATGACGCTCTACCGGCGGGATTTCGGCGGCCGTGAGGGCCAATTTCCCGAAGCCGAGCGCCTGGGTCGGGAGCGGCTGACGCTGCCGTTCAGCGCGGCGTACGGGCCGGAAGTAGCCCGGGACGTGGCGGAGCGGATGCGGGAGGTCATCGAGCGGGGATAGATGACTCCCTCTCCCTGGAAGGGAGAGGGTCGGGATGTGTGCTGTGTAGGGGGGCCCCTCTGCGGGCCCCCGCGGGCGGGTGTGGACACCCGCCCCTACGTCGTCGCAAATGCAGCGTTCTCCCTCTCCCTGTGGGAGCGGCGCGCCGACGGGGCCGGGGTGAAAGCTTCCTTATAACAACGGGCCGACCTGAACGGCGCGCCGTCGGTCGGCCCCTACGTCATCACAACGGGCCGGGGTGAGGGCTGCCTTTGAAAAACGGGCCGACCTGAACGGCGCGCCGTCGGTCGGCCCCTACGTCATCACAACGGGCTGGGGTGAGGGGTAAAAAAACGGCGGAGATTAAATCCCCGCCCTTCATTTAGGTATGGCCGGGGTGTAGGGTAAAAGGGCGGCCCGCAGAGGACTTATCCTACGGGGCCGCCCTACATTATCGCAATCCGCCAGGCGCACGTCGGGGGAAGGTTACTCCTTCTCCCCCTTCTTGCCCTCGTCCTTGGGCTTCTCTCCGGCCTCGGCGGGCTTTTCACCCTTGTCCAGGTCCTCGGGGACCTCGAACTCGGGGAACTCCTCGTCGTAGTCGCGGCGCTCGAGGATGTTCTCGTCGTCCTTCTTCTTCCGCAGGGCCACGTAGATGAGCGTCTGCCCCGCCTGGCATGTGGCCAACAGGTAGCTGGCGAGAATGCCGATGAGGCCGATGAGCCCCACGGCGAGGATGATGGAGGCGACGTGGAGCCCGGCGGCGGGCTGGACGGGGATGAAGCTGTAGGTCTGCGGCGCCAGGAGCCACCAGACGCCGGGGATGTTGCCCAACAGGAGCCAGGGCGCGACCCCCTGATGCTGGCAGCAGAAGAGGAACCGGTTGACGCAAACCTGGGCCGCGTCCACCGGCACCCGCAGGAAGCTGTGGGTGTAGTGCTGCGCCTGGGGCAGGACGTACTGGGTGAAGTCCGTCCCCCACCAGACCCCGAAGACCATCTTCATCACTTTCAGGGCGAAGAGGATGAATACGAGGAAAATGCCGAAGGCGATCATGGTGGCCAGGCACAGGAGGAACTCGTAGAGGAAGAGCCTCCAGGGCTGGGCGGCCACGGTGGAGAAGAGCTCGAAGATGGTCTCGAAGGTGTCGTTTTTGGTGGTGGCGACGACGGCGGGCGCGATGACCACCCCGACGACTATTATCACCGCCAGGTAGAGGGTGAAGACGGTGACGCCGATGATGACGGGGAAAATGGCGGCGGTAATCCAGGCGGATACGGCGCCCCAGCTCGCGAACCAGCCGATGACGAGGCCGCCGAAGACGAGGCCCGCGGCGAGAATCGCCAGGCCGACGGGGGAGAGGACGACGGCGGCGGCGTTCTTGCGCGCGAACCGCCACGCCTCCCGTTTCGAGAAGAAGTCGTTCCCGCGGAGCTGCTCGTAGGTGAGCTTGGCGGTGGCGGTCCCGGCCAGGAGGGCCACTACCAGCCCCCACAGGACGCCCACGCCCCAAATCAGCCACGAGTACCAGGGCACGCCGACGAAGTAGTTGGCCACCCCGCCGCTCGGACCGAAGGCCAGGGGGATGGGCAGGGCGCCGTAGTTGAACCAGATTTCGGCGAAGGTGGAGCCGGCGACCAGGAGCGAGGCGTACGCCAGTACGGCGTAGCCCCCCAGGCCGATGACGAGGCCGGTGAACTGCACCCAGATCTTCTTCGCGGAGAAGCCCAGGCGCGGCGCCCGCAGCACGTCGCGGAAATCGAAATACAGCTTACGCAACATGAGAGTCCCCTTGGGTTACGCGCTTCAAGCCCTTATGCATAAGACCGCCCACTATTATACCAACCAACCGGTCCCCTTTGGCAACGGTTTTTTACGCGCCCGCGACGAGGTCGTACTGGCGGAGTATTTCGGCGGGCGAGGCGGTGGCCACGCCGACCTTGGCGATGACCACCCCGGCGGCCAGGTTCGCCAGGTGCGCCCCCTCCGACAGCGACGCCCCGGCGGCCAGGGCCAGGGTGAGCACCCCGGTGACCGTGTCTCCGGCCCCGGTGACGTCGAAGACCTCGCGGGCCACGGTCTGGATGACCTCGGCCCGGGCGCCGGGACCCGCGTACAGGCGCATCCCCCGTTCTCCGCAGGTTATCAACAGGTTCCGGAGGCCGGTGAGCTCGAAGAGTTTTTCGGCGACGTCGTCCAGCTCCTCGTAACGCCCGCGCCGACCCACCGCCCCCCCCGCCTCGTGGTTGTTCGGCGTGGCCACCGTCACCCCGGCGTAGGCGGCGAAGTGGTCCTGCTTGGGGTCCACGGCGCTGGGCTTCTCCCCGGCGCGGTCCACCAGATCGCGGATGAGGGCCGGTGAGAGGAGCCCCTTGCCGTAATCCGAGAGGAGGAGGGCGTCGGCCCCGGCCAGGAGCTCCCGCCCGCTGGCGGCGAGTTTCGCCCGGACGGCCTCGTCCACCGGGGCGCGCGCCTCACGGTCCACGCGGCAGACCTGCTGCCTGTCGGCCATGACGCGGGTCTTGAGGGTTGTCGGCCGGTCGCGCACGGCCAGGACGTGCCCGTGGTCTATCCCGTCGTCTGCGAGCCGCTCGCGCAGCTCCTCGGCGTCGGTGTCGGCCCCGGCCACTCCCAGAAGGAGCGGGACGCCGCCCAGGGCGGCTATGGTGCGGGCCACGTTGGCCGCGCCGCCCGCCAGCGACGTCTCCCGCTCCACCTCCACCACCGGGACCGGCGCCTCGGGGCTGATGCGCTCCACCCGGCCCCAGACGTAGCGGTCCAGCATCAGGTCGCCCGCGACGAGCACCCGCCGGCCGGTAAGCGAGGCCAGCAGCTCCTCGAGGCGTTTCTTGGACAGGGTCTCCTTCAGCGGGCCTCCTCTAGTGCCGGTGCTCGCCGTCCCCGCGGTGCACGTATGGCTGCCAGCCTTTTTTTATCCCGCCCTTGAGGAAGGCCGCGACCGCCTCCCGGACGGTGCCGGAGGCGCCGGTGACCACCTCGATGCCGTGGTGGGAAAAAATCTGCGTCGCGCTGGAGCCCATATTTCCGGAAATGATGACGTTCGCTCCCTGCTTTTTGATGAAGAGGGGAACCTGTGCGGGCTGGTGGTCCTCGAAGAAGGGGTTGGCCAGGCAGCGGCACTCGCCCAGTCGGCCGCCCACCTCCTCCACGAAAAAGAAATACGGGGCGTGGCCGAACCGGCCGCATACGGGCGAATCCAGCCCGCGGTCCTCCTCGGCGGACACGGCGATGAGCCTTTTTTTGGACACCTCGCACTCCAGGTTTGCAGAGCACGTGTCGAACGGCGGAAGGGCCTCTATTCGTCCGGTTGTATCGCCTCGTCCACGAGGCGGCAGATGACGTGGATGCAGGTGATGTGGCCCTCCTGGATGCGACAGGTGCGCACGCCGCGGACGACCACGGCCGCGTCGGCCAGCGGGGCCAGCTTGCCCCCGTCGCGGCCGGCCAGGGCCACCACCTTCATTTTTTTCTCCCGGGCCGCCGTTACGGCGGAAAGGACGTTGGGCGAGCCCCCGCTGGTGGAGATGGCGACCAGCACGTCCCGGGCGCGGCCCAGGGCGTCCACCTGACGGGCGAAAACCTCGTCGAAGCCGTAGTCGTTGCCGATGGCGGTGAGGTTGCTGGTGTTGGCGGAGAGGGCCACGGCGGGGAGTGGCCGCCGCTCGGTCTCGAAGCGCCCGACGAGCTCGGCGGCGAAGTGCTGGGCGTCGGCGGCGGAGCCCCCGTTGCCGCACAAGAGCACCTTCCGCCCGGCCTGGAGCGCCTCGATGATGATTTCCGCCGCGCGGGCCACCGGGCCGGCCAGCTCGTCGGCCACCTTCGCCAGGTTCTCCGCGGCCAGGCGCAGCTCGTGGGCGGCCAGCTCGTCAGGCCCCATGTCCCTCCGATTCCCGCAGACAGGCGGCGTAGAAGAGCGGCAGCAGGACCTCGTGGGGGCCGACCAGGTAGCGCCCGTCGCCGGGGCTGGGACGGCTCACCACGTTCTCGCTCACCCGGTACTGCTGGTTGAAGTCGAAGGCGGCGGTCGTGAAGCGGCCCGTCATCCCCAGGTTGCGGGCCACGGAGACCGCCTTCAGAAAGACCTCGGGCAAGAGCACCGCCGAGCCCCAATTCAGGTAGCAGCCGCCGAGCTTGTCGCCTTCGCCGCCCAGGCGCGCCGCCTGGTGCGCCAGGATGCGGAAGTCGCGCAGGCTGGCCTCGCCCACCGCCGCGCCGTCGCAGTCCGGGTGCATGTGGGTGATGTCGGTGCCCAGCGCCACGTGGACGGTGACGGGAATCCCTAAGTCGTGGAGGCGGGCCAGGACGCTCGCTTTTTTATACTCGCCCTCGGAGGCGGAGAGACCGAGCGCCTCTCCGGCCCCCAGGCCCTCCCGCGCCGCCCGGGAGTAGGCTCCGTTGACCAGCGCCGCCGTTTCGGCCGACATGCCGAAGCGCCCCAGCGGCAACTGCGCCGCCACGTCCTCCGAGGTTTTGCCGAAGTGCGCCAGCTCGATGTCATGGATGGCGAAGGCCCCGTTCACCGCTAGGCAGGTCACCAGCCCCCGCTCGGCCAGGGCGACGAGAAGCGGCCCCACGCCGGCCTTCACCAGGTGGGCCCCGGCGCCGAATATCACCGGCCAGCCCCCCCGCGCCGCCTCCACCGTCCGGCCCACGACGAAGCGCAACTCCCGCGCGGTCAAGAGGTCCGGGAGGCGGTCCAGGAGCGCCGCGTCCGCCGCGACGGGGAGCGAGCACAGGTCGTCCAGCGTGACCTTGCTCGGCCGCTCGGCCACGGGCTGCGGCGTTATCTTCGACAGGTCTATCTCGGGGTGACGGCTCATCTTTTTTTTATCGAGTGGATCGTGGTGATTGTAGCAAAAAAGGCCGGGCCGGGGGCTATCCTTGCCGCGCATTCTACAGACCTTGTTCCGCGGGCGACCGTGGACGGTCGGCCCGTTTTTTTTCTAAGGCTGCCCTCACCACGACCCGTGAGCGAATGCTCCTCCCACGGGGAGAGGGGGACCGCCCGCGTGTTTATTCACCGCCGCGCGCTGAAATGTAGGGCGGGGATTTTAATCCCCGCCGCTTCGGCCCTCACACCTCAAATCATCCCGGCCATGACGACCAGCCACTCGATCTGTATCGCCGTGAAAATGGCGGCGGCGACCCCCAGGCCGATGCGCCTTTTTTTCGATTTTTTCAGCTTCTCCCACACGTCGCCACGCCGGAGCCGTCCGGCGAACACCGCGGCGATGACCCCCAAAAGCGGTGTGGTGGGGATGTGGAACGTGGGGTGGGAGAAGCTGACGAAGTACGGCAGCGCGTAGAGCAATGCGATTCCCAAGAGCACGGTCAGGGCGTCCCTCCCCGGCAGCGCCTTTTTCCCGGCGAAGAGCGCCGCGACGGCCGCCCCGGCGATGCCCACGTAGAGCGCGCCGTCGGCCGCGATGGCCGCCAACCCCATCCACAGCGGCAGCCCGTAAACCTTCACGAGCTGCGAGCCGGTGAAGCTGTCCGCCGCGAGGTAGGTCCGCACGCGGCTCAGGCTGCGCACGATGAAGAGGTCCGGCCGCCCGGTTATCTCACCGAGCGCCGCCGAAAGGTATCGCCCGCCCTGCTCCCCGGCCGGCAGCCGCACGATGTCCGCGAAAAGCCGGGAGAAGCCCGCCGGCTCGTCGCCCGCGTGGGAGGCGAACCACCAGGTTTTGTAGAGCGGCGTGTAGGGGTTGTTGCCGTAGAAAAAGTTCTGGAGGTTGGTGTGGTTGACGGGGACGAACCCGCCGGTCATGTTCCAGGCGACCAGGAGCCAGAGGCCGACGACCCCGGCCGCCGGGAGGAAGACCGCCAGCGGCGTGAGCGGCTTTTTGCGCCTCACCGCCAGGTAGACCGGCACGGCTACGATTAAAAGCAGCGCCGCGGGCCGGATGAGCGCCGTCGCCCCCAGCGCCGCCCCCAATACCACCGCCGTCCCCGTCCCCGCGCCCCGGGCGACCCGCAGCGTCAAAAGCGCCGAAGCCATGAGCCCCGCCGCCGCCGGGAGGTGGCTCATCGTCTCCACCGACGACAGGACGTAGACCGGATAGCAGGCGAAGAGGGCGAGGAAAATGTTCGCGCCGAATTGCGCGGAGCGCCGCCCCTCCTCGCTCCACCGCTCCTCCCGCGCCGCGTCCAGCGCCAGCCTGTAACCCAACAGCGCCAGGGCCAGGAACCACAAAAGCATCGAGGCCCGGGCCAGGAATTCGCCCCCGCCCAGGCGGTGGACCAGGGCCAGGAAACAGGGCAGCCCCGGCGGCAGCCAGGGCTCGTGGGGGATGCCCGCGGCCAGGAGGCGGGCCTCCGCGAACTCGCTCGCCGAATCCGAGGCCAGCGGCGCGTCGGCGACGAGGAAGAGGGTTATAAGGCGCAGGACGACGGCGGCGAGGAGGATGACCCACCCCGCCCGCCGGTCTTCGAGGAGATTGAGGATGCCCTTGTGCGCCGTTACCATCGTATTTCGAGCTAAAAACGCGGCCCGGGGCCGCTTGGAGTTGCTTTTCCCAATTTAACTTTGTGGAGTAACTTACTTGAGATTAATGTCTAACTGATTGGGTGTATATATATTATTTTCAATAGAATCTTCTTTAGTAACAATGTTTGATAATCCTTCAAAACGGAAAGAACTGGCTATTAGATATTCTTCTTCTCTTTCAAAGGATAACCACTTCCTTCCCAACCTCTCAGCGGCTTCTCCTGTCGTATTACTGCCGGCGAAAGGATCAAGCACAATATCACCCGGCTCAGTCAGAAATTTAATGAAAAATGTCGGCAGTTGAATGGGAAAACGTGCGGGGTGAACCTTCAACCCGGATTCCTTGCATCTTTTAAGGTAGTACCCTGTGCTGTCGTTGTTACCGAAAATCAAAATGTTGTCGGGTATTGAGCCTCCTCTATCATTTTGGAACTTGTGCGTAATATTATGGCCCGACGGACGCCTTTTGGTTCTATAACCTCTTTCAATAAGGCGCTTCATATCCTCGCTGTACTCACGCAGCACCTTTTCGTTACTTGCTTTGGGTTCGGGTGTTTTAGAAAGCCACCATAAACATTCGACAGAGTCTTTTACCCTCAATTTACGGACTGTTACCCACTCCGCAGGGACGGGCAACTTTGCGGGGTTGTACCAGTAAAACTCCTGAGCTAAGTAGAAGCCTATATCTTTTACAAGCTTTATTAATACTTCAAAATGGCACAACGACCTGGTCGGTCTTCCTGGTTCCCAACTACCTCCAATGTTTAGTACAAAACTACCCGTCGGCTTTAATACCCTCTTTAAATCCCCTCCTAACGATATAAACCATTCGACGTATTCGTCCTGGTTTTCATTTCCATACTCCTTTTTAAAATGGAGGGCATAGGGAGGGGATGTTAATACAAGATCAATACTCTCGTCTGGTACTTGTTTTATTAAAGAGAACGTATCACCTTGGTAGGCGGAACCAAGAGAGGTTTTATAAAAGGGTTCAAGTCTATTATTGCTTTCAAGTTTCATCGTGGATATCTCTTATAGCTTCTTCTAATGATGAACGCCAAGTGGAGCCTGGCTTAATAGAAACAGGCTGCATGGTAGCCAACAGCGTGTCATCGCCTCTTTTTCTTGCAAGTTTTATTGAAGCCGCAAACAAGTAAATCCATTCATTAATTTGATTGAATAGGCAAGCGGCTAAGAGATCAAATTCGCCTATCCCATATGATCTACTGTTTGAACCATCTTTTGAATTTCGTGTTTTTTGGACTTCTACACGATAACCATCTTCTTTTTTCATTTCTTCACCGCTGCGTACATTTTTACATTCTAATGTGAAGTCACTTCCTTTGTATTTGATTGAGAAATCGGGGAGTTTATCTTCGTCATGCCATGTATAGCTCTCTATTACATCATCATGTTCTAGGTCGTTTAAATAACGTGACAGAAATAACTCGGCAAGTTTGCCCTTAACATCAACCTGTGCTCTAAAGCCAGCCTCGATGGCTTTTATTATGTCGTGTTTCGAGCAATTAAGGTCTTTCTCTAGTTGACTTCTCTCTACTTGAATTATTTCAGTTGGTTCAACTTCTAACGCATTCGAGATGTCTTCTAATACATTAATGGTTATGTTCCTAACCCCCCTTTCGATACCGCTTATGTAAGTTGGGTGCCTTTTAACTCTAGACGCTAGTTCTTCTTGAGTTAGATTGAGTCGTTTTCTTAAACGCCTGATGTTCGAGCCGAGTATTTGAAGTAACTTCCCCATAGGGGAATTGTTACTCTCTTACACTAACATGTCCATAGACTATAAGTCAAGTTTTACCTCCGCACGTAGTCCACGTAGTCGCCGATCTCCAGGCGGGTCGTAGCGCCCAGGACCAGACAGGTCGCCGTGGTCTCGGTGACCTTCAGCACCCCCAGCGTGCCGATCTCCCTGTCGGGCAGCCGGACCGCCTCGAGGCTGGCCGGGTCGTCCACGGTGCGCCCGGCGCGCCAGACGATGACCCGCGAGCCGGGCTCGAGGCCCTGGTCGGTCCCCCAGTTGATGTAGACCACGTGGCCCTGGGCGGCGTAGCCGCGGCCGTCGCGCTCCCAGCAGACGTATCCCCGCTCCGCCAGGGCCTCCTCCTCGGACCCCCACTCCGTCGGCTCGACGCCCGTGCGGAAGCGGAGGAACTCCGAGTCAATCTCCTCGCGGAAGCGAATCTTGTCGCCCGTGAAGATGGCCTCGTTGCAGGCGACGACCTTGGCGCGGCTGACGTCGGAAAAGACCTCGGCGATCTCGATGACGCCGACGTTCTGGATGAGGCGGCCCACGTCTATGCGGGAGTCGGGGATGACTATAAGGCCCTTGTCGCGGTAGACGAGGAACTGGGCGCCGGGGTAGAAGCCCTCGTCGTCGCCGCCGGAGATGTAGACCTCGTCGTAGAGGGCGAGCATGGTGCGGTCCTCGTCCACACTAGCCACGATGTGCGCCAGCTCCCAGTACTCGCCGATGTCGGGCACGACCATGCCGGCGTACTCGAGGAGGCGGCGCCAGAGGGCGACGAGCTGCTCCCGCGTCAGGGCCACGATGGGCTCGTCGTCGCGGATGCGGACCTGGATGCGCGCGGGGAGCTCGGGGGGGACGTTGGGCGGGATGTAGAGCTCCTCGCCGGGGTAAATCCAGTGCGGGTGCTCCACGAGGGTGGGGTTGGCCTGCCATATCAGGGGCCAGAGCCAGGGGCTGCCCAGGAACTCCTCGGCCAGGTCCCAGAGGGTGTCGCCGCGCTGGACGGTGTAGACGCGGTCGGGGTCCAGTTGGTCCCCGCCGGCGGCGAGGGCGGCCATCAATATGAAGGCGGCGACGAGAACGGGTGTCCAGCGGCGCATGGCGTCTCCCGGGGGGAGTTTACGGGTAAAGTTTAGCGCCCGCGCGGGGCGGGGTCAAGCGTCCGGCAAGGGGCCCAAGCCCCTCGTCCCCTTGAACCCCCGGCGGGGCGCGATCGAGCGGGGCTACTCCAGGCACTGCGAGACCCCGACCAGGGCGACGCCGGCCTCCCGGGCGTAGGAAATCACCTCGCGGACGGCGTCGAGGGTGGCGTCGCGGTCGTGGCCGATGACGACGACGGGTCCGTCGCGCTCCCGGGCCAGGTCCACGGCGCTTTTGAGCTGGCTGACCACGGCGCGGCGGGCGGGGTCGTTGTCCAGAAAGATGTCCCGGCGGGCGTGGGGCATGCCGCGCTCCGCGGCCAGGGCGTCCGCCACCGAGGTGTGGTGCGTCACCGAGTCCACGAACCACAGTCCCCGGTCGTCAATCTCGGCGAGGACGGCTCCCATGCAGCGGCGGTCGGAGGTCAGCTTCGAGCCCATGTGGTTGTTGACGCCGTCCACGGGGCCCACATCTTCCAGGGCTTTTACGACGAGGCGGCGGAGCTCGGCGTCGGTCATGTAGGTGTAGAGCGCGCCGGTGCCTGGGTTTTCGCTTCCCAGCGGCTCGCAGGGGAGGTGGAGCATGACTTCGCGCCCGGCCTCCCGTGCCGCCTGGGCCACCGCCCGCGAGTACGTCCGGTACGGCAACACCGAGGGGGTCACCGGCAGGTCGAGGATGCCGGTCGCGACGGGGTCCCTCCCGCCGCAGTCGTCTATTATTATGGCCAGTCGCGGCCCGCGGGGGGGCTCCACGGGCCAGATTATCGTCAGGCGGAAACGCTCCGGGCCGCCCTCGGGGCCGAAGCGCATGACAAGCTCGCGGCGCCCCGGCAGCTCCCGAACCTCGTGGGAGATGACCGCGGAGCCCAGCTCCCCGGCGCGCCGGGCGGCGGACTGGGCCAGAAGCTCGGCCTCGTCCGAGTCGGCGGCGGTGACCTTGAGCTCGGGCTGGGGGAGGCGGTTGGGCGGGCCGACGGGCCGTTGGCCCAGGTGGAGCGGGAGGGCGAGGGCGATGTCCGCCTCGCCCTTGACCGTTTCGGGCTCGACGGGTAGCGGGACGCGGGCGCATCCGGAATACAAAATACAGAGGGCGAGGCCGAAAAGGGCGAGCCTTCGGGCCCGCCCCATATTCGGTCCGCGCCTGTCGGAGTCGGGCGTTATCACCGCCCCCTAGTCGGAGTGGTCCGGGGCGCTCTCCACCACGGAGCGACCGCGGCTCAGGAACAGCACGTTGAAGAGGTAGAGGACGAGGATGGTCAAGGCGGCGCAGAGGATTATCGCCTCGACCATGTTCAGCTCCACGGTGGCGATGACCTCGCCCTTCCCCAGGAGTGAGGCCTCGCTCCGGATCCACTCCTCGGAAACCGGGGCCGGCCCCGTGGGAAGCGCCACGTCCTTCTCGCCGGTGGCGACGCGGGCCTGGGCCGCGGCGAGGTCCTCCTCGAACGCCGCCTGGAGGCGGGCCTTCTCCGCCACTATGCGGTTGTAGATCGTCTCTTCTCCGTATTGGTCCACGTAGATGCGCCGGTAGTTCATCTGGGCGAAGAAGTTTTCCCCGCCCAGGGGGACCTGGACCGGCTTTTCCACCGACGTGATGTAGAGGTAATCGCCGACCGCCAGGCCGGCGAGGAGGACGACGAGGACGATGACCTGCCAGACCTTGTTCGCGCCGAGGAAGTTCATGTCGTCTCCCGGGGCTTTTCGTGGGGCTTTTAATAAAAGGTTCAGCGGCCCGGG
>Ga0154624_1102_pt5 | contig 14106 bp, 16 predicted proteins | sample Rifle2008BG13ft_FD_116053 | JGI IMG/M metagenome (GOLD analysis project Ga0154624, IMG submission 116053) | Candidatus Coatesbacteria bacterium RBG_13_66_14 | reverse complement strand
CCATTTCGTCGAAGTGTCACCGATCAGCGACCCTCTCGAAGCGTTTGATTGAGAAGCTCACCGGGCGACGACGAAGCGCTGGACCCGAACCCCATCCCCGTGCGCCACCAGCAGATGCACGCCGTTGGCGAGCCCGCCGGCGTCCAGCTCGACGAGCTTGCGGCCGGACGGGAGCTCCCCCCGATAGAGGACGCATTCCAGCCGCCCGGCCAGATCGTACACGGAGATCTCACAGTACCCGCCGGCCGAGCTCACCTCCACCCCGGCCCGCTCCCCGACAGGATTTGGATAGATACCCAGAATCGCGAACCTTTCCTGGTCGGCCCCCGTCTCTGTCTCGACGGGGCCGAAGAGCAGGCGGTGCCCCTCGGGGGTAAAGGCCTCGAGGCGGTACCGCGCCACCGGGGCGGGCGGTTCCAGGTCCAGGAAGCTCACGGTGGAGTCAGGGAGAACGGACCCGTTCAGCTTCTCACCCACGTGGCCCGCGGCGTCACACCGGTACAGGTTGAAACCGGTGTAAACGCCGACCGGCCGCCAGAGGACGAGCACCCCGTCGGAGGTCCTACCGGCGCTGAGCACCAGATCGTCGCCCGCCTCTAAGGGGTCGAGTTCCACGTCCAGCGGCGGCGTGTCCTCCCCGGTGACCTCCACATCCTCGAAGACGACGGGAACGTAACCCATGGCGGAAAAGGCGATGTTGTAGAGGCCGTCGGCCAGTGGGAGCCAGTAATCTCCGTGCTGGGTGGGATCCGAGTATGCGAAGCCCTCGTCGCGGTCGCCCACGGTGATGGTGACCGGAACGGGTCCGCCGCCGGCCTCGGTGACCCGCCCGTGGAGTCCGTCGTCGGCCCACTCGATCCAGCTCTTGACGGCGTACCAGTTCACGTCGGCCTGGGAGAGGATGTCGCGCGGGTCGGTGTGCTTGTCGTCGTCGGCCTCGATGGTGGTGTCAATGCACCCCCGCGCGCCGTAGCTCCAGTCGTTCAAGTCCCCGTGGGTCTCGTACCAATCCCAGCCGTTGGTCACCCAGTCCATGTACGTGTCGTCCTGGTGGCTGTGGCCCTCGACCCAGGGCGGGTACTGCGGGGAGAGTTCGCACGAGTCGGAGTAGTCGTAGCAGATGGTCTGGACGTGGGCGTCGTCGGGCGCGCGCTCCTGCTGGTAGTTCCAGACGTAGTTCACGCAGATGGCGCCGGAGTGGTAGGTGAGGCCCAGGACGAAGGTGTTGTCCTCGACCACATCGGGAACGTGCGCCTCCCGACACCCGGAGTAATCGGCCACGGCCCGGGTCTCCGGCTCGCTGAACGGGGCGGGGCCGGCGTACCACTCGTCCGAATCCCACTGGTAGCTGAAGTTGCGGTTCAGGTCCACACCGTCGGCGTTTAACCGGGTACCCATGACGTATCCGTCGGGGTTGACCAGCGGCTGGAGCCAGATTTCGAAGCCCTTGACCAGACCGGTTATCTCGGGATCTACGCCGTAGCCGGTGAGGAGGCGCTCGGCGGCGTAGAGGACTATCTCGTTGGCGGTTATCTCGTCACCGTGGATGGTGCCGACGATGCGGACCTCGGGCTCGTACTCCTCGAAGGAGGGGTTGTCGGTGACGACGAGAACGTAGAGCTTCCGGCCCTGGACCGAATCGCCCGCGTCCACCAGTCGGCAGATGTTGGGGTATTCGGCGGCCCACTGCTGCAGCAGGGCGATGGTGTCGTCGTAGGAGTGGAAGGCGTCCCAGGGCTCGTCGCGGTCGTCGGCCGGCCAGAGGGCGCGCTCGGCGGCGTAATGCGCCGCCAGGTCGGCGACGAGCACCCGGTGCGGCCACGGCAGACCGGCCAGGAGCCCCGGGGCGTCGGTGTAGCAATAGGCGTATCCCGAGCGGTAGTCGTCAATGACGAGGGGGTACCCCGAGAGCAGGGCCAGATCATCGCGTTCGATCGGGCCGACCAGGACCAGCGACTCGGTCGCGCCGGTCAGGACCGCCCAGACAAGGAGCAAAAACACGATCCGTTTCATTGCTCCTCCTTCCACGATTCATATTAGTACCCGACCGGCCGAGCGTCAAGGGGGGCCGAGCCCGAGCGTTGACCCGCTGGATTGTGCGTGGCATAATCCCTTGTCGAAAGGGAACTAAGCTCACTTTCCCAGGGCAATGGACGAACCGCAACCAGCCAAGCTCAGCCGAGCGATCCGAGAGCCGGGTCGCGCCCTCCGGTACGCGTGGAGCCGCCTGCGCGGATGGATCGCCCGTCTGCGCTGCGTCTTCCGGAGACGGGTAAAGCTCGGGAAGAATTTCCGTCTGCTGGGCCGGCTGCGAATCCGGGGGCCGGGCCGGGTGGTGATCGGGGACGACGTTTACGTGGACGGCACCCTGACCGTCAGCCTGCCGACGTATTCTCCCGAGGCCGAGATACACATCGGCGCCGGCACCTACCTGAACGGCACGCGCATGGGTTGCGCCGAGAGGATAGTTGTCGGAAAGAACTGCATTCTGGCTGATTGCCGGATAACGGACACCCACTTCCACAGCCTTTACCCCGGTCGACGGAGCGATCCGACGCTCGTAGGCGTCAGGGCGGTGGAGATAGGCGACGACTGCTGGGTGGCCGCCGACGCCTTCATCCTGCCCGGCACGCGCATCCGCCGGGGCAGCACCGTAGCCGCGGGGGCGGTCGTGATGGGCCGCTTCCCCGAAAAGGTCGTCATCGCCGGGAACCCGGCCCGCGTGATAATGGGGGTGGGCGAGCCGCCGTCCGTCGAGGGCCGATGGTGAGTCAGCGGGCCACAGAATCGTTGACCGTGGACGAGGCGGAGAGCAGGCTGCCCGAAGAGGAGCTTTTCGCTCATCTCCTGCTCCGCCGGCTCGGGAGGTTCAAGCGCCTGGAAACCGGGGCGCGGATCGTGGACGTGGGTTGCGCCGCCGGTGTCATGGTGCTGGTCCTGAAACGCAGGGGGTACGACGCCGTGGGAGTGGAGCCCGACCGACGAGCCCGGGAAACGGCTCAGAGGCTCTCGGCGAAGCTGGGCGAGGAGATTCCGGTGCTGGAGGGACGGGCCGAGGCGCTCCCCCTCCCAGACGCCAGCTGCGACCTGGTCATCGCCTCGAGCGTCCTGGAGCACGCGGCGGACCTGGAGCTGAGTCTGCGGGAGGCGCGGCGGGTTCTCAAATCGGACGGGGCTCTGTGGTTCTACTCCACGTCGGCCCTCTGCCCCCGCCAGCACGAAATCCGGGGCTTCCCCCTCTTCGGCTGGTACCCGTTACGGCTGAAGCGGCGGTTCATGCGCTGGGCCGTCCGGCGCCGACCGGAGTTGGTGGGCCACACGGCCAATCCCGCCCTGCACTGGTTCACGCCGGGCCTGACGCGACGGCTGCTGCAAAGAGCGGGATTCGGCAGAATCATCAACCGCTGGCGGCTCCGGCTCCCCGAGGAGGGCGGGCGGGTGTACCGGCTGGCGCTCAAGTTGATTCAAACCCTGCCTCCGTTGCGTTTTTTAGCCGACGTCTTCGTTCCCGACTCGGCCTACCTGACGCTGGTCGCATGAAACCGACCCTCGGTAAAAATCTCGCCGCGGCCATCCTGGCCCTTTTGCTGGCGACTTCGACGGCCGAGGAGACCGAGGAGACGACAGTCTCCGACGGGGAGCCCCGGCGCATCGAGCTGGGCAAGCCCGGCGAGGATTACTACCTCGAGGCCGACCGCGTGGTGGGGAACTTCGCCGAGGGCATCCGCACCGTCCGCGCCCTGGGTCACGTCAGGCTCGTCCAGGGACCGACGGAGATTACCGCCGACGAGCTCTACTACTACGACCGGGAACAGATAGCCCTCCTCAAGGGCCGGGTCATGGTCCTGGACAGAGAGAAGAACGCCCGACTCGAGGGGCGCTACCTGGAGTACCACCGCGCCGGCCGCTACGTGATCCTCACCGAGGAGCCGGAGCTATTTCTGGTGAACCGCGCCGGGGGCGACGTCCACGTCACGGGCAAGGTGATGGAGTACTACCTGGACGAGGACCGGGGGGTGGCCTCGGGCGGGGTGCGCATAGACCAGGGGGAGCTTCACGCCGAGGGCGACCGGGCGACCTATTACGGCGGCGAGAACAAGATCATCCTCGAGGGCGACCCCATCGCCTGGCGGGGGGACGACAAGGCCGGCGGGGAACTGATGACCATGCACCTCCTCGACGAGGAGGGCGGACTGGAGAAGATAGAGATTGACGGCACCGCCCGGGCGGTGTACCACGTGGCCAAGGAAGAGGACGCGGCGGACGGGGGCGAGGGGAAGCTTGAACTGGCGGGCGACCGTATCGTACTCTTCTACGTGGGCGACGCGGCCGACCGCATCGTCTGCACCGGGAACGCCACCGCCCTGTACCTGCCCGACCCGGCCTCGGGGGAGGAGGGGCGGATAGACTCCCGGGCCCAGGAGATAACCATCTACCTCCAGGACGAGGTGGCGACCCAGATAACCCTCGAGGGGGACGCCTACGCCCTCTACCAGCCCGACCCCGGCAACCCGCACCCCGAACGGGGCCGCACCGAGATGCAGGGCTCGCACATGGACCTCTTTCTGGTGGACGGAGAGCTGGACCGCTTCGTCGCCCGCGGGCACGCCCAGGGGAGCTACGTCCCCCCCGAGAGGGCCGAGGCCCCCGAGCCGGAGACGCCGGTAGCCGAAGAAACGCAAACCGAGGAGTAGAGCCGGTGGCCGAAACCGACATCAAAGCCGACGCCAAGCCCGCGGGGAAGCCGGAGCACAACGGCTCCGTCCTGTCCACCTCGGGCCTGGATAAAATCTACCGCAAGCGGAAGGTGGTCGCGGACGCCTCCATCCGGGTGCGGCAGGGCGAGGTGGTGGGACTTCTGGGCCCCAACGGCGCGGGGAAGACCACCACCTTTTATATGATAACCGGCCTCATCCGCCCCGACGCGGGCCACGTCCACCTGGACGGCGAGGACATAACCCGCGAGCCGATGTACAAGCGCGCGCGCATGGGAATCGGTTACCTGGCCCAGGAGCCCTCCATCTTCACCAAACTCACCGTCCGCGACAACATCTACGCCATCCTGGAGACACTGCCGCTGACGCACAAGGAACGCGCGGACCGGCTGAAGGAACTGCTGGCCAAGCTGGACTTGACCCCCCTGGCGGATAAAAAGGCCTACACGCTTTCCGGCGGTGAGAGGCGGCGGGTGGAGATAACGCGGGCTTTGGTAAGGCAGCCGCGCTTCATGCTCCTCGACGAGCCCTTCGCCGGCATAGACCCCATCGCCGTGGAGGGCATCCAGAAAATTATCGAGAAGCTCCAGGACGACGGCCTGGGGATTCTGGTGACCGACCACAACGTGCGCGAGACGCTCTCCATCACGGACCGGTCGTACATCATGTACGAGGGTCAGATTCTTATCGAGGGGACGAGCCAGGAGCTGGCGAACGACCCCGAAGCCCGCCGGATATATTTGGGCGAGCGCTTCCAGATGTGAGGTAAGGACATGATGATAAGCTTGTTAAAAAGGGTTTTAAAAGCACTCAGATATATCTCAGAGAACAGTAAAAATAAAACCCAAAGAAAAAGAGAAGATAAAATATATTACTTATTAATAATTATTTTATTTATTGTAGCTATTATTTTCATAGCATTTCTCATTGGAGCAAGTAGCACTAGCAACCTACAAATAAGTACATTTTCTTGGTCTTACAATTTCCTTGAATGGACTTTAATATTTTTCTCGGTCTTGGTATATGGTTTAACTGGATTAATTCTATATAAACAGGTACGGGAACAAAAGGATTTCAGGGCTTTTGATTTAGACCTTCGAATTTCAAGCATTAATCCTGAAATAGTATCCATACCCCAAACGACCAATCTATGCACAATTAAGCAAGATAAAATTAAGTTTATGCGCCATGATGATGGTGAATTATATAAGGTTAATAAAATAGTACCTTACGGAAAGGGTGAGTTCAGACAAATTCAATTTGATACAAGTATACAGTACAATCAGGAGTATTTAGAGGCCAATCAAGACCATTATCAAATCCACTTTTATCACACGTTTAAGAATACAAAGAACCAAGGCCATGCATTATTTGGTATTTATATGTTTGCTTTCGATAATAATGCAAATGGTATTTGTTATCCCTTACGGGGAATTGATGCACAACGGGGATTGTTGCTTAATGATTGGATACATGTATTTCCTAACTACGCCTACCCGGGGCATTATCATTTCCCTCAACAATTTGCAAATGTAACATACGATGATTTTAATAAAATGGTATTTGATAATATAACAAAATTTGAAGATGGAATATATAGATTGATGCTTCTATATATTTCTTTGTATGACAACGAAAAACACTACTATCAACAAATCAACTCTTATCGTATAATGTGGGATCTTTATTATTTCGATTTCTGGAGATGCGATTATATGCCGTTATCCTTTATCCCTGATTACCTTATTAAGGTATCACCAAATGAACTTAAAAAAGCACTGGATATATACCAACGATAGAAAAACCCTTCTATGTCCAAGTTACTGAAAATTACTTGCCTCATCTCCACCGTCGCCCTCGCCCAGGAGGGTCGGCTGGCCTTTTCCGCCTACGACGCGGATGCCGGGCGGCACCTCCCCTACACCTACGACCTCGAAACCGACGACCTCCGCGAGGTCCCCCTTCCCGTCGAGGCCGACTGCGGCGACCTGGCGCTCATCTACGACGGCTCCCGCGTGGCCGTCGAGCTCACCGTGGACGGCGAGGAAATGCTCTACGTCCGCCCCACGCGCACCGGCGAGGTGGCGGCGCACCGGGCGCCCTTCCCCGGCGCCGAGCCCTCCTGGATTGAATACACCACCCTGTGCTACACCATTGACGGCGATTTGTGGCACTGGAACGGCGTCACCGACCCGCTGGATTGGCTGGACAACGTCGGCCTGTGGCCCGTTCAGGGCGACTGGCTCACGGTGTACTACGTCAGTCTCGCCGTCGCCGAGTGGACCGTCGTCGAACGCAATGTGAACACGGGGGAGCAGGAGGTGCTCCTGGTGCGGATGGACCCCATCCGGGAGCCGGACGTCTCGCCCGATGGGACCCGTCTGGCGGTGGCCGTCGGCAATGACGTGATTCTGGTTGACCTGACCGGCGGGGAGCGCCCGCGGAACCTGGCGTTGCCCACCGATGCGCGCCCCTGCTACCCCTCCTTCAGCCCAGACGGGGAATGGGTCGCCTACTACGACGCCGGGGTCGGGGCGGTCATGGCCGCGCCGGTCGAGGGCGGCGACCCGGTGAAGCTCCGCGACCTCGAGGACTGCCGCGGCCTGGACTGGGGCCCCACCCCCGAGGACTGGTGATGGGGAAGCTCCCGCCCGCCTTCATCCGCGGACTGCGCCGCATCGTCGGCCGGAAGAACCTGCTTCAGAAGCCCACCGACCTCTTCGCCCACTCCTACGACGCCACGAACAAGCCCCTGCAACCGCAACTCGTCGTCCGCGTGACCGACCGGGGCCAGGTCCCGCCGATTCTCCGGCTGGCGAACTTTTTTAAAATCCCCATCGTCCCCCGAGGCGCGGGGACCGGCTTCACCGGCGGGAGCCTGACCGTTCGGGGCGGCGTGGTATTGCTCCTGGACCGGCTGAACCGGATTCTCGGGATTGACGAAACCCGGCGCGAGGCGGTGGTCGAGCCCGGCGTGGTGACGGAAGACCTCCAACGGGCGGTGGAAAAAATCGGGCTTTTCTACCCGCCGGACCCGGCCAGCCAGGACGTCTCGACCCTGGGCGGCAACTTTTCCGAGAACGCCGGCGGCCCCCGCGGCGTTCGCTACGGCGTCACCGGGGACTGGGTGAAGTCGGTCCTGGCGGCCCTGCCCGACGGGACGCTCGTGGACTCAGGCGAAGACCCGGCGCTGACACAGCTCCTTCTGGCGAGCGAGGGCACACTGGGCGTGGCTCTGGAGCTCCGGCTGCACCTGGCAAAATTTCCCCCGGACACGGCGACCGTCCGGGCGCTCTTTCCGGACACGGCAAAGGCCTGCGACGCGGTGACCGAAATTCTCTCCTCGGGCCTCGCGCCGTCCAAGCTGGAGTTCATGGACGCCGAGACCCTGCGGTGCGTCAGCCGCTATCTGGGCGAGCCGCCGCCGCCGGGGGACTCCACCCTTCTCCTGGTCGAGCTGGACGGCTCGCCGGGGGAAGTCGGGGATAATCTGCCCGCCGTCCGCGGCATCTACGAGCGCCGGGGGGCCGTCGAGCTGTCCGTGGCCCGGGAGGCCGCGGAGCAGGAAAAGCTCTGGGCCATGCGCCGCGCCGGCTCGCCGGCCGTCGCCCGCCTCAAGCCCCTGAAAATCAACGAGGACGTTGTCGTGCCCCGGGGCGCGCTCCCCCGGATGGTCGAGACCATCGAGGAGCTGCGGCACAGGTACAATCTCTCGATCCCCGTCTTCGGCCACGCCGGCGACGGCAACCTCCACGTGAACGTCATGTGCGACCCGGCGGATTCCGGCGAACACGCCCGGGCGCGGAAGGCCCTGGACGAGCTGTTGGCCGCCGTGTTAGCCTTGGGCGGTACGCTTTCCGGCGAGCACGGCGTCGGCCTGTCCAAGCAGCCCTTCATCGGGCGGGAGCTGCCCGAGTCGGTGATTGAGCTCTCCCGGCGCGTCAAACGTCGCCTGGACCCACGGAACGTCCTGAACCCCGCAAAAATTATCCCGCCCTCCGAGGAGTGAGCCGTGGCCAAGAAAAAAACCTTCGAGATGCCCCGCAAGTCCTGCTTCGACACCAAGGACGAGGCCTGGCACGCCGAGTCATTCGCCTTCTCCGACCGCTACCGCAGCTTCTTGAATATCTCCAAGACCGAGCGGGAGTGCGTGGCCAGCTTCACCAAGATGGCGGCGGAGCACGGCTTCGTCGAGTATGTCCCCGGCAAGTCGAAGAAGGGCGCCCCGGGCTATCTCTTCGTCTGGAAGGGGAAGGCGGTCGCCCTCCACCGGCCCGGGAAGCAACCGGCCGCGAAGGGCCTGAACATCATCATCGCCCACACCGACAGCCCGCGCCTGGACCTCAAGGTGAGCCCCCTCATCGAGGAGGCGGACGTCGCCCAGCTTAAAACCCATTACTACGGCGGCGTCCGCAAGCACCAGTGGCTCTCGCGGCCCCTGGCGATCCACGGCGTGGTCATCAAGGCCGACGGCTCGACCCTCGCGCTCTCCATCGGCTCGTCGAAGGAGGACCCCGTCTTCGTCATCAGCGACCTGGAGCCCCACCTGTCGTACCAGGTCCAGAACGATAAGAAGGTCACCGAGTTCTATCCCGGCGAGAAGCTGAACCTGGTGGCCGGAATCATCCCCGACGCCGACGAGAAGGCAAAGAACCGGGTCAAGCTGGCCGTGCTGGACATCCTCCACGAGCGTTACGGGATGACCGAGGAGGACTTCGTCAGCGCCGAGCTCGAGGTCGTGCCGGCCTGCATGGCGCGCGACGTGGGCTTCGACCGGGCGATTCTGGGCGGTTACGGCCACGACGACCGGGTCTGCGCCTTCACCGCCGTCCGGGCCCTGCTGGAGGCCGAGAGCCTGGAGCGGGGCGGGGTGGCTTTCGCCGTGGACAAGGAGGAGATAGGGAGCGTGGGCGCCACCGGCGCGGGGTCCGCCTTTATCCTCAACACCATGGCCGAGATCCTGGCCCTGGAGGGCGAGACGGGCGATCTGGCGCTCCGCCGCGCCGCGGAGAACACCAGCGTCATCTCCGCCGACGTGGGCGCCGGGCTGCACCCCGACTGGCAGGAGGTCCAGGAGAAACAGAACGCCGCCCGCATGGGTCACGGCCTCGCCCTGCACAAGTACACCGGCTCCCGGGGCAAGGTGGGCGCCAACGACGCCAACGCCGAGTACGTGGGCCGGATACGCCGCCTGTTCAACGAGGCCGGGGTCCCCTGGCACGTCGCCGAGCTGGGCAAGGTGGACGAGGGCGGGGGCGGGACCGTGGCCCGGTTCCTCGCCGCCCACGGGATGGACGTGGTGGACGCCGGGCCGCCGCTCCTGGGGATGCACTCGCCCCTGGAACTGGTGGCCAAGTGCGATATCTACGCCGCCTATCTCGGCTACCGCGCCTTCTTCGAGCGGCTACTCTAGGAGTTTTTCGTGAAAAACCTCGTCGCCGGGAACTGGAAGATGCACCTCTCGCCGAGGGAGGTGGCCGGGTACGCCGGGCGTTTTGCGCCCGAGACGGCGAACCTGGTCGGGACGGTGGACCTCCTCGTCTGCCCGAGCTTCCCGGCCCTACCCGCGGCGGTGGCGGCCTTCCGGGGCACGCACGTTGCGGTGGGCGCGCAGAACATGCACCAGGAGCTGTCCGGAGCCTATACGGGCGAGGTTTCGGGCGCCGCTCTGGTGGACCTCGGCGTCGGGTGGGTGATTCTGGGCCATTCGGAGCGCCGGCACGTTTTCGGCGAGACCGACGCCCTGGTGCTGGCCAAGCTGAAACGGGCCCACGAGTTGGGTCTCAAGGCCATAGTCTGCGTGGGCGAGCTCCTGGAGGAGCGCGACCGGGGCGAGACCGAGGCGGTGCTGCGGCGGCAGTTTTCCGAAAGCCTGGGTGGGGCGGGACCGGCTCTGGTAACTAAAACCACCCTGGCCTACGAGCCGGTGTGGGCCATCGGGACGGGACGGACCGCCACGCCGGAGACGGCCCAGGAGGCCCACCGTTTTTTACGCGGGCTGCTCGAAAAGGCGCTCGGCGCCGCCTCGGAAGGGGTGAGAATCCTCTACGGCGGCTCGGTGAAACCGGATAACGCCGCGGAGCTCATGGCGCAGGCCGACGTGAACGGTGTCCTGGTGGGCGGGGCGAGCCTGGACCCGGAGGGCTTCGCCGCCATCGCCCGCGCCGGCGCGTAGCCGCTTCAGCTCAGTCCAACGTAAAAAAGACGCCCGATCGGGCGTCTTAAATTTCCCCTGTATTTACCGCAGTATTAGAAGGTGGCCTTGATCTGGCCCCAGGAAACTTCCTCCACCTCGGTGCGGGGGGAGTAATCGATGGTCAGGATGGGCCGCAAATCGGGATCGGCGGTGTAGTCCGAGGAGTACACGATGGGGAACGTGCAACCGGGTGAATGGACCAGGGCCACTCCATTGTTATCCTGCTCTCCGTCCACCCAGAGCTGAACCTGCTCGGTGATGTCGAACACCCACCAGCCGGGCGCGCCGTCGCCGACGACGGAGTCCCACACCCTCGACCCCAGTTGGGGACGGCTCGCCCAGATCACGCTCGCCTCGACCCAGACTGTCTTGATGCGCTGGCAGTTGACGGCGGCGCCGTAGCTGCCCACCTGACCCTCGTAAACCTCGAGGGTCGCCAGTTCGATGACTATGTCTTCGGCCAGGATATCGCTCAGGTCGAACTCGACCAAGCCCCAGGCCTGCACGCCTCACCCGCCGACCGGCATCAAGAGGTACGGGTAAGCCCCGTGAGGCGACCCACCTTGCGCACTGTCTATCTCGGCGTCCTTACCCTCGGGTCCGGGCTGGTAAACCTGCGTCTCGGCCAGGGCCAGGGTGAAGACGAGCAGGACACACAAGACGATTAAACGCATCCGACACCTCCTAATCGGGTTTTTCTCAGGATACACTGTAGCTATATTATCAAAAAAACGGGCCGCGCGCAAATCCGTATTTCGGCCCTTCACGAATGCCGTAAAGTCGAAAAAAAGAGGGCACCCTGGGGCGCCCTCCCTTCACGCAGATGGGAAAGTAATCAGCCAAGTCCGGGCCGCGCCGAAACGCCCAGCCCTCCCTTCCCGCCGGGGGGATAGCTACTCGAAATCGGCCTTGATCTGGCCCCAGGATGCATCCTCGACGGCGGTCTCGGTGTAAACGATGGTCAGCTTGGGGCAGAGCGACGGGTCCACCGGGGAGTACTCGGAGGCGCACACCCGGGGGGGCGAGCACCCGCCGCCGGGGTGGGTGATGCAGATGCCGTAGTTCGGATAGACACCGTCCAGCCAATCCTCCACCAGGGAGGTGACGTCGAAGGACCACCAGCCGGTGGAGTAGTCGGTGGTGATGTAGCCGTAGGCGCTGGAACCCCAGGCGGGGCGGTTGCCCCAGATGACCGTGGCCTCGTCCCAGTCGGCGAGGATGCGGTAGGCGCCGAAGGTCACCCCGGCGTCGCTCGTCAGGTTTTCGTAAACCTCAAAGGTGGCGCTGTCAACGCTGATGGACCAGCTCATGATTGGGTTTAGGTCGAACTCGACCAAACCGGCGAAGTCGTTGCCTCACCCGCCCATGGGCAACAGGATGTACGGATACCCCCCGTGGGGCGTGCCGCCCTGCTTGTTGTCAATCTCCGCGTCCTTGCCCTCGTCGGTGTCGGGCTGGAAGACGAGCGTGCCGGCCGTCGCCAGCGAGACGAGGAGCAGCAGGCTCACGCAAACCGCACTCAGGAGTTTCATGGGTTCTCCTTCCACTGTGGATAGGTGAAGATGCTCGGTCCAAGAATGACCGAGTATTAGAATAGCAGAGAACCGTCCCATTGACAAGGGGGAATATTCGATTTTGCTAAATAATCGTCGCGCAGCTTCGAGTAAAAAAGGCGCCCTTCCGGGCGCCCCGATTTATCTGCCCTCAATAAATGTGCGTGGCTAGAACCCGGCCTTTATGACGCCCCAGGTGGTGTCCTGGACCGCCGTCTCAATCCCCTCTACGGAGAAGCTCCAGACGATGTCATCTCCCACCGGGTTGCCCAGCATGTCGGCCAGGCTGCCGTCCACGGTGCAGGTTATCACGTCCGCATCCAGCGGGTCGTCGGGATCGAAGGTGCAGACGACGTCGTGGATGTCGTCGTCATCAATCTCCAGGTCGCCGGCGATGTGGCGTGCCGGCATGGGATCGCCCACGCCCACGAAGTTGCCGCCCGCGCCGGGGGCTCGGGAGGTGTCCTCGATGCTGAAGTGGATTGTGTCCACATCAATGCCGGCCAGCTCGTCGCACAGGTGGAAGACGACGTTCGAGTCGGACGGCACGTCGGTCTCGCCGTCCTGGGGATCGAAGCCGTCACCGTAGGGGGTCTCCTCGTCGAAGCAGTAATCCACGGTGAGCTTGGGCCGGTACGAGGTGCCCGAGTAATCGGAGGAATACACGTAGGGGAAGCTGCAACCGCTGCCCTGGTAGTAGATGGAGACGCCGTAGTTGTCGGTGCCGTAGACCCACTCCCGGCACAGCTCGGAGATGTCGAACTCCCACCAGCCGGGCGAGGAGTCGGTGACGATGTAATCCTCGTAGGTGTAACTCCACTGTGGTTGCGTGCCCCACGTCACCGTGGCCTCGTCCCAGTCTTCGAGAATCTTGTAGGCACCGAAGGTCAGGCCGGATGCGCCGATGATGCACTCGTAAACCTCTAGTAAGGCCTCTTCCACATAGACACCGTCGTAACACGTAAGTTCGCTTAGGTCGAACTCGACCAAGCCTGCTGCGGTGACGCCTCAGCCACTGACGTAGTTGAGGATGTACGCGGTGCCGCCGTGGGGCGATCCGCCCTGCTGGTTGTCTATCTCCGCATCCTTCCCCTCGGCGCCGGGCTGGAAGAGTATCGTCTCAGCCGCGGTCAGTCCTGCGAGGAAAAGGACGCAGAGAGCTACCTTCACAAAGAGCCGCATGACGTCCTCCCTTCTGAATCGGTAATTTCTTGTTCGCTGCCATCAAGCAGCTAAACGATAATTTACCAAAATCGAATTAACTTTGCAATATATTTGATAAAAAAAATATCGAGCGGTGAAAACCCTCCATTATCAATATGAAAAAGGGGAGACGACCTCCCCAAAGCGGAACGGGCCCCTTCGCGGCGTCAGCGGCCCAGCGAGCGCGCCGCGGGGACGAAATACCGGACGTAGTAATCCAGGACCTCGTCCACGGTGAAGATGTTGATGAGCTCGGTGTCCTTGAGCTCCTCCCACCGCTCGTGGAAGACGAGGTCGGTGCGGTAGGCTTCGGAAATCAGGGCGACGGCCTCGTCGTATCGCCCGTCCTCGAAGGCCTCCCGGGCGTCGTCCGGAAGCACTGCGAGGAAGAGGTCCAACCGCTCGGCGCGACCCTCCTCCACCGTGGGGGCCAGGGCGA
>Ga0154624_1100_pt8 | contig 14911 bp, 13 predicted proteins | sample Rifle2008BG13ft_FD_116053 | JGI IMG/M metagenome (GOLD analysis project Ga0154624, IMG submission 116053) | Candidatus Coatesbacteria bacterium RBG_13_66_14 | reverse complement strand
AGCGGCACGTCGTCCTCCACCCGCCCCACGGGGCACACGCCGACGCAGGCCTGGCAGTTGTAGCAGTTCAGGCTCTCGCCGGTGTTGCGGACCATGACGCCGGATATCATGAAGTCCAGCAGGAAGATGATGCCGTAGATGATGCACAGTTGGAAAAGGGTCTCGCGTGAGGGCTCGGCCACGGTGAGCCACCGCAGCGCCAGGATGGGCCAGGGCTGCTTGTCGGCGCCGCCGGCCCCGGTGAGCGCCTCCCGGCTGGCCGCGACGATGCCGTCGGTGGTGAAGGTGGCCCCGGAGACGGCGTCCACCTCGAGGCTTCTCGACAACGCGATGACGGCGGGAACCTCGGCCAGGGCCCGGTCCACCTCGGGACGCCCCCGGCTCTCCGACTGCGCGGTGACGGAAAGCGCGAGCGAGCCGTCCTCGCCCACCACCGCCGTGACCTCGAGGGGCTCGATGGTGTTCTTCCCCACCCCGTGGCCGGTATATGTGCCGGGCTGGAGGGCGTCGAAATCAATCCGTTTGGCGTCCTCCAAAACGTAGCCCGCGCCCATGAAGAGCGTCGGGACCCCCAGGATTAGAAGTACCAGGACGAGACGGTTCCTCTTCGCCCAGCGGGCGGCCGGCCCGACGATGAGGAAGCTCGCGCCGAGAATCAGCAGAAGGATCAGGCGGGAGGCGGGGAAAAAGACCGCGATGAGGGTGGTGGCGAGGGCGATGCGCCACGGGCGGCTCGGCATGAGCTTAGCCACCAGCGCCTTCCCCCTCCCGGGCGCTTCCCCGGCCGTGGTCGCCCTAGCGGACGGCAATGTTCACCTCCCTCTCCCGGATGATGCCCTGCATCTCGCGGTAGAGCTTGAGCACCTTCTCGTAGCCCGGTTTCGAGTAGCGGGCGAGGGCGGCCGCCTCGGTCAAAGGTTCCCGGCTCTGCGGGTCCACGAAGCCCTCTTCGAGGACGAGCCCGGCGTCAACCTTGCCCTCGGCCAGGGCCTCCAGCGTCAACTCCTGCATCCGGGCCGCCAGCTCGGGGATGTTTATGTCCAGGATACACCATTTGGTGCAGTTGCCGCACTGGGTGCAGCGCAGCCCGCCCTGGCGGATGAAACGGTCGTAGTCGGCCGTCCTCGACGCGACGACCATCTCCACGGGGTAGATGTACTCGGGGCAATTCTGTCCCTCGGGCTGGGAAAGAACGCGCATGCAGCTGCGATCCTCCAGGCAGTAAACCGAGTAGCCGGTGCCGGAGAAAATGGCCTTGAAAATTACAAAGGCCAGGCTGAGGGCGATGATGACCATGGCGATGCGGTTGAGGTTCTTGGTGAGCATCCGGTGCTGGGACTTGGAGATGAACTGGTAGCGCCGGACGCCTGGCAAGACCTCGATCTCGTCGCGCGGCGGGCCGTAAACTATCCGCTCGTCTTTGTTATCGTTCTTCGCCATTTACTGATTCTCGCTCGTTACGTCAAGCACGTGCTGTCGCGCCTTCCGTGGGCGGGCATTTCGCTGGTGTCAGGTTATCATGTACAGAATCGCCGCGATGATCCCTCCCAGGGCCCCCTGCAGAAGGCCCTTTCGCGTCCGGAAGTCCATGGCGTAGGCTATCACCGCCCCGGAAAGGGCGCCGCCAATCAGAAAGGCGATCCAGGTCAATACCGAGCCGGGTTCCAGCGTTCTCCCTAGGTTAAAAGGAGCAGGGCTCCGGCGATGGCCCCCCCGACGGCCCCCTGCAGAAGGTAAACCAGGAGGGGTCCGGAGCTGGCGAAGCCCGAGGCCTGGTCGGGCCAGAACAGGGTGAAAGTGATGACCATGCCGGAGAAGACGCCGCCCAGGAGGAACGCGACCCAGGTGGCCAGGCTCTTCTCCTTTTCCTGGGTCGGCGTGCGCCGCTTCTTGAACGTGGCGGGATTGACGAGCTTGATCATCCCCAGGTTGAACACGAACAGGCCGAAGAGCAGGCCGAAAAAGATGAGCAGGTTCTCCAGGCGGAAAGGGTTGTGGGTGAGCACCAGGAAGCGCATCACCAGCGCCGCCAGGGGGGTCATGGCCGCCATGATGCCGTAGCTCTGGGCGTTGCGCAGGTATCCTATATCGGAGCGCACCATCCCCTCGGAGATGGTGCCGATGCCGCCGATGGGGCTGGGGCCGCAGCTCGCCGCAGCGTTCACGATGAAGGCGGCCAGCACGATGGCCAACTGGTTGTACGTGAGAAGACCCGAGGCGTTGGGCATCCAGCCGGTGGCCGGCCCCATGGCCACGACGATGGGCAGGAGCGCGGCCGCCAGAATCCGGCCGCAGGGCATGGGCATGATGGTCTCGAGCTGGACGAAGAGGGCGATCATGCCAGCCACGCCCAGGCCGACCCCGGCCACCTTGAACTCCGACAGCCAGACGAGCACCTGGCTCAACGACTTGAATCCCCCCGAGACCGCCAGCGACCCGGCCATAAGAAAACCGGCCACCAGGGCGGTGATGGGGTGGAGGATGATCCCGGAGATGACCTGCCGGATGGAGAGCCGCGCGATGAGCATGATGACGACCGTGGCCACCAGGAGGGTCGTGGTGATCGGGGTTTTGCCGAAGAGGCCGAAGACCGCCCCGACGAGCGCCACCAGGAAGATGATCAGGGAGATGTAGCCGACGAGTGGCGCCTTGAACTTCCTGGCGATGACCTCCTCGTCGTGCTTCTCGGCCAGGGCCGTGTCGGTGGAAGCGGCGGCCCCGACCGAACTCACCGCGAGCTGCCGGCCCTCGGTGAGCCGGATCTTCTCGTCCAGGTCGAAGCGGGTGACGAAGAGGCTGATGAAGAGCGCGGTGAAGGCGGTGCCGATCATGATACCGAATTCCTGGGAGCTGGTCAGGAACCCAAGCTGCTGGAGGAAGCCCTCGCCGATCTGCCCGATGCCGCCGATCTGGCTGGGCCCGCAACTGGCCGCGGCGTTGACCGCCAGCGCCGTGACCAGGACCACCATCTGTTTTTTATTGATCAGCCGCACGCCCTCGGGGCCGAGGGTGATGATGACGGGCAGGAGCGCCGCCGCCGCGATCCGCCCGCAGGGCATGGCGAAGATGGTGGAAAACTGGGCGATGAAGACCAGGGTGCCCGCCATGCCCAGGGGGGTGCCGCGCATCTTGTTGATGACGACGCGCAGCGCGGCGAAGCCACCCGAGCCTTCAAGAGCGCCGGCGACCAGGAAACCGCCGGCCATGGCCATGATGGGCAGGAGGATGACGTTGGACCCCACCGCCGAGCCCAGAGAGAGCATCTCGCTGAGCGACCCGCCGTCCAGCCAGATCGCCACGACGGTCATGACGATGTTTACCAGCGCCCCGACTACGAGCAGCGACTGAAGCGGAAGCGGAATCAACCGTCGCCCGCCCACCATGATAAGCGGACCCAGGACGGTGAAGACGAAGACGAGAAGGCTCAGGATGCCGACAATCTCGTGGGCCAAGAAAGCTCCAACACAGGTTGTTTAATCCGCCCGGGCACTCCCGGAACCCGGAGCTATCAGCTTCTCGATGCGTTTGACTACTTCGAGGGGGTTGAAGGGCTTGGTCAGGTGCAGCGCGATGCCTATCTCTCGGCTGATTCTTTTATAGAGCGGCCCCGAGTGGCCCGTGATTATGGCGACGGGGGTTGATGCCAGAAGCTCGTCGGCCATCAGGTCGTGGTACAGCTTGTAGCCGTCCAATCCCGGCATGAGGAGGTCCAGGATGATGACGTCGGGCCGCTCCCTCATCGCCGCGGAGAGAACGGTGGCGGGGTCGGAGAGGGAAATCGTCTCATGGCCGCGGCTCTTGAAGGCGAGCCCCAGCGTCTCGATGATGTGCCGCTCGTCGTCCACGATCATTATCCGGGCCATGGGGTCTCCTGGTGAATCCCGTCACGCCACCAAGTCCGCGCCCGCCGCGCGGGTCAAGGCTGCGCCGTCGGAACGCTCCTGAGCTCGTCCAGCATGCGCTCCACCTGCTCGACGACCGCGTACGGCTTGAAGGGCTTGGTCAGATGCAGCTTGGCTCCTATCCCCTCGCTGATGCGCCGGTATATCTCGTCGGGCTTCGCGGTGAGGACGACCACCGGGATCCGCGACGACCGGTCGTCTTCGCCCAGGCGGTTGAACACCTCGTAGCCGTCCATCCCGGGCATCATGACGTCGAGGATTATGACGTCGGGTTTTTCCCGGTCGGCGAGGGGGACGCACTGTGTCGCGTCGGACGAGCCCACGACCTGGTAACCCCGCTTCTCGAAAGCCAGGGTTAGAGTTTCGACGATGTGCCTTTCGTCGTCCACGATTAAAACCTTCGGCATGGATCCTGACCCGCCTTTAATATGGGGTTTAACCGAGCGTAGGGGCGGGGCTGAAGTCCCGCGCCCGCGGGCGACCGCAGAGGACTCGTCCTACGGGTCGCCCCTACATGGCGAACCGAGCTACGCCTCTGGCGAAACCCCTAGTCTATTGTTTGAGCCCCGTAGAGTGGAACCGGTTAAATTCCTACCGTACCGGTGTATAATACACCTTCGCCCGTTCCCTCGCAACCCCTTCGATGGGATGAGATTCGGGTTTTCCCGTCTTGGCCCCCTCGACCACGGCTGCCCGGTTGCCCGTGATCACTCCTTGCAGTCCCCCTTCCTGTCCGCGGCGCCGCCCTCCGTGGTTCCCCGGCGCTCGTGGACAACGATGTTGCCCGGTTTCCCCTTGCCGAACTTTTTCAACTCGGTGACGACGTCGGCGATCTCGGCGGTGGTGGCGAACCGCCGTTTCTCGCTCGACACCAGCACGACGGTCAGGGTGAGCGTGGCGGGATGGCGCCGCAGGCAGCCGGTGCGGTCCTTTATCTCGTAGTAATCCCGCTTGAGGTCGGCCTCGTCGAAGTAGTCCCTCACGCCTTCGCCGAAGAGCTCGATGACCCGGTTCGCCAGCTTCTCGGCGTCCTGGTGGTAGCAGAGCATCATGAAGTCGTCGCCGCCGATGTGGCCGACGAAGTCCTTCGGCTTGCCCAGCACCCGGGTGGCCTGGACGAGGCAGTGCGTGAGGAGGCGGATGACGGAATCGCCGCGGGCGTAGCCGTAGTAGTCGTTGAAGCTTTTGAACCGGTCTATGTCGGCGTAGAAGAGGGAGTAGGGCTTGCCGGAGTGGATGACCTCCTTGAGCCGGTGCTCAATCTCCAGATTCCCCGGCAGGCCCGTCAGCGGGTTGCAGCCTAGCTGGTAGCGCGTGCGTGACAGGACCATCTTCGCCCGGGCCAGGAGCTCCCGCTGGGAAAAGGGCTTGGCGATGTAGTCGTCTATGGAGTGCTCGACGCCCCGCTCGAGGTCTATGATGTCCTGCTTGGCCGTCAGGAGTATCACCGGGATGTGGGCGGTCTCGAAGTCCTTCTTCAGCTCGGAGCACACCTGGTAGCCGTCCATCCCCGGCATCATCACGTCCAGGACGATGAGCTCCGGGTTGAAGACCTTGACCTGCTCCAAGGCATCCTCGCCCGAGGGGCAGGTCCGAACCGTGTAGTTGTCGCCCTCGAACACGGTCTTGACGATCGAGCGGATGTCGGGATCATCGTCAACGACCATCACCCGTGTGGACATGCCTCAACCTTTGACGAGCTTTCCCGACGGTTCGAACGCCGATTCGCGCACGTGAGGGGAGCCATTATAAAACTCCCCCCCGCATTTGTCAGCCATCAAGGCAAGGGGTTTTGCCGAGGGCATAGCTCGCTAAAGCTCGGTTCGCCAGAGGCGTAGCTCGGTTCGCTTCGCATAGCTCGGTTCGCCCGGTTCGCTCGTTTAAACCCCTCGTCTCATTCGCGGTAGAGACCCTTCTCCCCGATGTAACGGGCCACCTGGTCCGGGACGAGCCACCGCAGACCGAGCCCCGCCGCGGCTCTCTCGCGCACCAGCGTCGAGGACACGCCGAAGGGGGGCATGGGAATCTCCGACGCCCGGGTCCCGGGGGGCAGCTTTTCGGGCATGATTACGCTACCCGGCCTCGGAGCGTAGGCGAAGCGGGCGAGCCGGACCAGCTCGTCCACCCGGTGCCAGGCGACCAGGTCGTTCAGGTTGTCGGCGCCCACCAGAATGACCGGTTCCCCTCCGAGGAGCTCGCGGAAGCGCAGGACCGTGTCTAAAGTATAAGAGACGCCGCCCCGTCGGAGCTCGATGTCGTCCAGGAAGAAGGTCGGTTCGCCCTCGAGCGCCAGCCGGAGCATGGCGAGACGGTGGGATTGGGCGGCTTTCGGGGGGCGGTCGCGGTGGGGTCCCCTGGCGGCGGGGATGAAGTACACCCGGTCCAGGCCGAGCCGCTCGCGGGCGAAGGTCGCCAGGAGAAGGTGGCCCAGGTGCACCGGATCGTAGCTGCCGCCGAAGAGGGCGTATTTTTCTATGGAGCCCATTTTCCAATGTCTGGGGGAAATTCAAGCGGAAGGATTTTACCACAACGAAGCGTCGGGCCGCGGCGGAGGTCACGGGGAGGGAGTGTGGGAGACAAGGGGTGAAACCCCTTGCCCTTCGATCCGAGGCGAAAAAAAAACCGGCCGCGGCCGGATAAAATCAATGCCCCGCCTCACTCACCGTCCGATCTCCCGACGGGCGGACCCATTCCGTTTATACTTTCGCGGGCGTCCGCGGCGTACTCGTCGTCCGGGTACTCCGCCAGAACCCGCTCGAAATCGCTCCGGGCATCGTCCGTGTAACCCAGATCCAGAAGCGCCTCCCCGCGGCGCCACAGGTTCCGCGGCACGTACATGGAATCGGGGTAGCTGCCCAGGAGCATGTCGGTGTAGAGAATCACGGACCGCGGGTGATCCATCCGGCGGTACACGTAGACGATATGGTCCAGTTTGCGGGCCTCCAGCTCCTCGGCCTCCCGGATGGCCTCCTGTATCTGGGGGGTCAGCTCCGATCCGGGGAAGAGTTTCAGGGTGCGGCGGTATTCTCCGACGGCCGCTTTGATGAGCTCCGTGTCGCGCTGGAAGTCTGGCGCGCGCTTGAAGTAACACCGCCCGATGTTGTAGCGGGCGTCGTCGGTCAAGGGCGAGTTGGGGTAGCTGGCGGCCATGTCCTCGAATATCGCCTGCGCCTCCAGGTACAGCCCCTCGTCGTAGTAAGCCATGCCCAGGTAAAACTGGGAGTCGTCGGCGTATTTCGACGAGGGGTACACTATCATCACGTTCTCGAAGCAGCCCCGCGCCGCCTCCCATTCCTCTTTTTCATAGTAGCCCTTGCCCAGCTCGAACCACTCCATGGCGGTGAGAGAGAATAGGTCGGGCAGCTCCACGGCGCAGCCGCAGCACAGGAGCGCGATGACCGGTACGATGAGGGTCGCCTTCAACGTTTACCTTTAAAAAAATAAGGAGACAAGGGGTTTTACCGAGGGCATAGCTCGCTTCGCTCGGTTCGCTCGGTTAAACCCCTTGCCCCCGCTTCTCCTCGGTCCTCGATTTCAAGAAGGACATGTATAGCTCCGCCTCGCGGCTGGTCCCCTTCGAGAGGTCCCGGGCCTTCTGAAGGTGCCCCTTGGCGGTGTCGTATGCTCCCTGCTGGAAGTGCACCAGGCCCAGCTCGAGCTGGCCGTTCTGGTAGTTGGGGTTGAGGGCGATGGCCCTCTCCAGGACCTCCTCGGCCTCGGAGAGCCGTCCGCCCCGGCGGAGGATTTTTCCCCGGAAGACCAGCAGGTCAACGTAGGACGGCGCCAGCTCCACCGCCTCGTTAATCAGCCGCTCCGCCTGCTCGATGCGGCCCATCTCCAGCTCGAGGGCGGCCAGCTCGCGGTAGCCTTCGGCCAGCCGAGACTTGATGGCGGGGCTGAGCTCGTCGGACCGGATCTTCGTCGAGGCGAGCATGGCGGTGAGCTCGGCGTCCGCCTCCTTGTACTTGCCCAGGTCGGAAAGGGTTATCAGAAGGTTGAGACGCGCCTCCTCGTAGGCCGGGTTCAGTTCCAGGGCCTTCTGGTAGTAACTCACGGCGACCTTGTAGTCGGAGTTCATGGAGTTGCAGAGGCCCATCAGGTTGTACACGTCGGGGTACTCCCTGCCCTCCCCGACCGCCATCCGCAGCTCGTTGAGCGCCTCGGCGTACAGGCCCCGCTCGAAAAGGTGGCGGGCGTTGGCGACCCTGTTCTGTTCCGAAGACACCGCGTCCCCCTTGGGTGGTCGTTTCTTGGAAGGCAAGGGGTTTTGCCGTGTAGGGGCGATCCGTAGGACGAGTCCTCTGCGGTCGTCCGCGGGCGGGGACAGAGCCCCGCCCCTACGGCTCGGTTAAACCCCGTGTCTCATTCTCCGCCAGTATAGCCACCCCCCCGGTTCGGAGTCAACCCGAACCGTCCCTCTAGGATACGGCCCCGGGGGGATTTTTGTTGCGCCGGGGGTGTCACTCCTCGGCTATCCAGGGCAAGGGGCTTAAGCCCCTTGTCTCTTCGGGGGGGTGGGTCCGAAGGCCGGGCGCAGCGGCATTAAAAGGGAGTAGGCCAGAAGGATTCCGGCGACGGCCGCCGCGGCCCACGCCCACTCCTTCTCTCCGGCCAGCGAGTTGTACGCCAGGGGGTAAACGCTCACCGCGGTGATGAAAAGCCCCGCCGCGGCCCCGAGCCAGCGTCCCCATCCCTTCACGAGGAGCAGGCCCGCGCCCGCGAGGCATAAATTCAGACTCCACAGGCCGTACAACGCGTAGAGCCAGGTCGAGAGCCCCAGGGGCGGCCGGTCGAACCAGGCCAGCCCGGGCTCCAGGGTGAGGGAAAGGGCGGTCAACATGCCGCCGCCCAGGCACAGCGCCCCGAGAATCCGGATGAGCACCCTCCCGGCCCGCCAGGGGTAAGGGGCGATGTCCTCCGGCCGGATGACGTTGGGCATCAGCGACCCCCGCCCACCAGCTCCCGGATTTTCGCGAAGACCAGGGGGAGCTTGTCCGGGAAAATTCCGCCGCCCTGGGCGAAGTCGGGCCTCCCGCCGCCCTGACCGCCCAGAAGAGGCGCCAGCTCGCCCATCAATTTTCCCGCGTGGAGCCTCTCCACCAAATCCGCGGTGACGCCGCAGGCGAGGACCGCCTTGTCCCCGTCCCGCGTGGCCAGGAGGATGACCGCCGAGCCGAGCTCTTCCTTCAGGCGGTCCACCGTGCCGCGCAGCGCCTTGGCGCCCACGCCGGGGAGCTCGGCGGCGAGAAGCCTGACCCCGTCAATCACCTCCGCCTCGTTGGCCAGATTGCGGCTCCCGCCAGCGGCCAGGCGCTCCTCCAGCTCGATGATTTTTTTCTCGGCCGTCCTGCGGTCCTCCAGCAGGGTCTCGACGCGCCCGGGGAGCTCCGCCGGCGGGACCTTGACCAGGGAGGCCGCCCGGTTCAGAAGTCCCTCGCGCCGGTTCATGTGCTCCACCGCCGCCATGCCGCACACCGCCTCGATGCGCCGGATACCGGCCGCCAGCGCCCCCTCCTGCACGACGTACAGGCTCCCGATCTCGCCCGTCGCCCTAGCGTGCGTCCCGCCGCAGAGCTCTTTCGAAAAATCCCCGGTCTCCACCAGCCGGACCTCGCCCGAGTACTTCTCGCCGAAGAGCATCATCGCCCCGAGGCGTTTGGCCTCGTCCAGGGTAACTATCCGCCAACGCACGGGGTCGTTTTCCAGAATTTTCCCGTTGACCAGCCGCGTGATTTCCTCGAGCTCGTTCTCCGAGACGGCCCGGGGGTGGTTCAGGTCGAAGCGGAAGTAGTCCGGTCCGACCCAGGAGCCGGCCTGGACGGCGTGCTCGCCCAGCACTTTGCGCAGCGCCCAGTGGAGGACGTGCGTGGCGGTATGGTGGGCCTGGATGCGCCGTCGGCGGGATTCGTCCACCGCCGCCCGCACGGTCTCCCCGACGTTCAAAGAGCCGGTTTTAATCGTACCCGTGTGCAGGTGGGCCAGGCCGGCCTTCCGGGTGTCCGCAACCTTGAAGACGGCGCCGGAGTCGGTCGTGAGCTCGCCCGTGTCGCCGACCTGCCCGCCCGACTCGGCGTAGAAGGGCGTCTCGTCCAGGACCACCGTGCCCTCCGCCCCCGTTTCCAAAGCGTCCACCGGCTCGTGGCCGGCGTCGAAGAGCGCCACGACCCGGGATTCCAACTCCAGCGCGTCGTAGCCGCGGAAAATACTCTCCAGGCCGGTCACCGTGGGCCCCCCGTCGCCGGAGTGGAAGCGGGCCGAGGCCCGCGAGGTCTCCCGGGCCGCCTCCAATTCACCTTCGAAGCCGTCCAGGTCCACCGAGAGCCCCCGCTCCTCGGCCATCACCGCCGTCAGGTCCACCGGGAAGCCGAAGGTGTCGTACAGCTTAAAGGCGTCGCGACCGGAGATGATTTTCCCGGAAAGGTTCCCGACGATGCCGGAGAACACCTCCATCCCGGCGGCCAGAGTGCCGAGGAAACGCTCCTCCTCGCGGCAGATCGCCTCCTTCGTCCGCTCGGCCCGGGGGAGCATTTCGGGGTAGCTCAATCCCAGGACGTCGTTGACCGGGTCCACCAGCCGGTAGACGAAGGGCTCCTCGACGCCGAGCTCGAAACCGAGCCTGCCGGCCCGCCGCAGGAGCCTCCGCAGGGCGTAGCCCCGCCCCGTGTTCGAGGGGATGACCCCCTCGGCGAGCGTCACGGTGAGCGCCCGGGCGTGGTCGGCCACGGCCCAGAGTTTTGGGCGGACGGCCGGATCGTCGGGGTCGCGGCCCACTATCACCGCTGTTGCCTCGATTATCGGCCGGAAGAGGTCGGTGTCGTAGTCGCCGGCCTTCCCCTGCAGGATGGCCGTCAGACGGTCAACGCCGAGGCCGGTGTCTATGCCCCGGTTTTTCAAGGGGGCCAGGGTGCCGTCGGGCTGCATGTCGAACTGGGGGAAGACCAGGTTCCAATACTCCACGAAGCGTTCACACGCGCACCCCGGACGGCAGTCGGGGCGTCCGCAGCCGCGCTTGGGGCCGTTGTCCCAGTAGAGCTCCGAGGACGGCCCGCAGGCGCCGGTCTTCCCCGCCGGACCCCAGAAGTTGTCCTCGGCGCCCAACCGGATGACTCTCTCCGCCGGCAGGCCGATGATCTCCCGCCAGAGCCGGTGCGCCTCGTCGTCGTCGGTGAAGACCGCGGCGTGGATGCGCTCCGGGTCCATCCCGTACACGTCCACGGAAAGCTCCCAGGCCCAGCGTATTGCCTCTTCCTTGAAGTAGTCGCCGAAGGAGAAGTTGCCCAGCATCTCAAAGAATGTGTGGTGGCGCGGCGTCCGGCCCACGTTCTCCAGGTCGGTCATCCGAAAGCACTTCTGCAGGGAGCAGGCCCGGGCCGGGCTGAAAGGCACGGGCACCGTCCCGGCCCAGTACGGCTTGAACTGGACCATCCCCGCCGAGTTGAACAAAAGGCTGGGGTCGTCCCGGGGCGCCAGCGGCGCCGAGGGGACCTCGGTGTGCCCCCGTTGGACGAAGAAGTCCAGGTAGGTGCGCTTTATCTCGTGGCTGGTCGGCATTTATGCTCGATTGATGAGTAGGTGCGCGTCAACGGGGCGATTATAACAGGCCCCCGGCGGGGGGCCAAGCGTTAGCGACTCTGTCGGTCGAATCACGGCACCGGCCAGAAGGCGAAGAGCGGCACCAACTCCGCCGTGACCGCCCGTTCCTCCCGGTCCGGATTGTTGGGGAAGCACATGAGTTCCACGGTCTCCACCACGCCGTTCACGGGGATGCGCTCGGTGCTCCCACGAAGCTCGTAGGGGCTCTCGTGGGGCGCCAGCTCGAACCATGTGTCCCAGGTTACCGTGTCATCCGGTGTGGTTTCCCCGCTTTCCGCGTAACCGCCGACGACCAGGAAGCCGTCGAGGGGCAGCGGCCGACCCAGGTCCACGGTGACGGCGTCCCCACGCCACGCGGTTTCGGGGTCGCCGTCGAAGAGGGGTCCGGCGCCGGGGGGGTCGGCGGAGATGAGTGGGGTCAGCTCGCCCTTGGCCGGGTCCAGTTCCCACCACCGGGCCAGCCCCCAGGGCGGGAAACCCGCATGGCAGCCCCAGGGCATGGTCCATGACGCCGGAGCGTCAACGATTTCCTCGGCCAGGATGACCGTCCGGCCGTCCCGCCCGGCGACGGGGAGGACCCACCCGACCTCGCCTAAAACCTCGGTCACCCTGTCGGTCGTCAGGTTCCATCGCAGGAGCGGCTGCAGGTCCAGGAACTCGTCCGAGGCCGGGGAGTGGGGGTGGAAGTTCAGGTAGAGCGACTCCCCGTCGTCGGACCACTCGAGCAGGTGGACGCTGACCCGGATCTGGTCCGTTTCCACGGGGAAGGTCCGCTCCTGAAGGACTTCGCACTCCCGCCCCAGGCCGTAGACGGTGACTTCCACCCGGTGCTCGTCGCCGCCGGCGGCCACGACGAGCCGGTCCCCCTCCGGCGACAGGGCGAAGTCGGCGTAGTACGACGGTATGTTTAGCTCGTACATGTCCACGAAGAAGCCCATGTCGGCGTCGTCGGTGTGCATGCGTCGGATGAGCAATTCCGACCCGTCCCGCTGGCCGAAGTAGAGATAGCCGTCCATGCAGCCCAGGAGAGAGCCGTTGTCGTCCATCGCCAGCTCGAAGGTCCGGCCGTGCCGTTCCAGGACGGCGGTTTCCGTCCACGGCGTCCATCGGAGGCTGTAGCCCTCGCCGGCGATTTCGATGCCCGGCTCGTAGAGCTCCGACCAGACGTACCGGGGCCGGTCGAGCCCGGCGGAGGCGAGCGTTACCGTCAACACTGCGATAAATACAAGCTTGCGGATGAGCATATCAACCCCTCTAGAAGAAGCGACCGATGAGATACCACCAGGCGCCGGTGACGAACATGACGAGGTTAACGACCAGCAGCGCGCCGCCCACGATGTGGCAGACCCGCCACAGCTTCCAGCGCTTCTCGACGATGAACACCTTCAGCCCCAGAAGCGTCAGCCCGACGAACCCGATGACCGAATGCAGCACGACGCGGTCCGTGTTGCCGCGAATACCGTGAGCCGCGATGCAGATGACTGTCACGAGGACGTAAAGCCCCAGGGTCGTCCAGCCGAAGATTCGGTGGCTCCGTCGCAGCCGCGCGCCCTTCTCCGGGTCCCGCTTGGCCGTCGGGCGGGAGGAGTAGATGAGGACGTACGCGGTGAGCGCCGCCAGGAGCGTCAGGACGGTCAGGCAGCTTTTGACGAGCCACAGCGGCGAGGCGGTCACCGGGGGCTGCGGGACCTCGTGCCCCGTCTCGACCCACCCCGCCAGGCTGCGGCCGTGGGTCGTGTAGTAGAGTCCGCGCTCGTTGCGCTCCCCGCCGCCCCGGGGATCGAGGTGGCAGTAGACGCAGTCCTTGCGCTCCCGGTCCGCGTACTCGGGCCGGGCGGAGGCGCATATAACTAGAATCAAAAGAAGAAGAACGGCGGTTTTCTTCACGGTGTCCTGCGGGTGAAAATGCCGAAGCCGCCCCAGTACGCCGGGCTTGGGAAATCGTCCCGGGTGGAAAGCTGGGCCAGCCGGAGCGCCTGGGCGGGCGGGAGGCCGTCGGCGAGGCCCAGGAAGAGGTTGCGGACGGTGATGGCGGTGGCGATGTCCGAGGTGCGCCAGAAGGTGGCGGCCACGGCGTCCGCCCCGGCGTAGAGGAAGGCCCGCGCCAGGGACAGGAACTCCAGGCCGTCGGCCCCCTCGGGCACCGCCGTCTCGCAGGCCGAGAGGACCGCCAGCTCGCATTCCAGGGGCAGGGAGAGGATCTCCCTCACTGTCAACAGGCCGTCGTCGTTCGCGGGTGTCGCGCCCTCCTCCGCCTCCGCCGGCGTAAAGAGAAGGGCCGAGGAGAGCGGATCGCCGGGGGCGAGCCGGGTGTGGGTGGCCAGGTGCAGCCTACGGGCCCGGCCGGCCAGCTCGTCGTAACGGCTCTCCAGGGCGGCCTTGCCGGTGAAGGGGACGGGTCCGCCGGAGAACAGGCCGGAGATGCTCTCCGCCTCCTTCTCGGCGAAGGGGAGGTCGTCCCGGGGGTCCCCCGTGGTCGGGTTGGCGAAGCTGACCAGCGGCAGCTCGCCGTAAGTGTCGTTCACGGGCGTGAGCCAGGCGGTGAAGCTCGGGGCGTAGGCCAGCGGGAAGCGGTCCAGAAGGCAGCCGCCCCCGAAGGGCAGGATGGCGAAGGGCACGTAGGCGAGCTCGCCGTCGGGGATTATCAGAAGCTCGTCAATGTCCGCCGCGTCGAGTGCGTCGGCCCAGGGCCCGATGACCTCGGCGGCCAGAGCGGCGGCCAGCTCGTCGAAACGGTCCGGGTCGCCCCGGGAGGTGAACAGGCCGACCAGCTCCCGGGCAGAGCTCCGGGCGGCCTGCGCCGGCCTCTCGACGACCCTGACCCCGTAGCCGTCCACCAACCAGCTCCAGAGGCGGTCGCCGTCCAGGTGATAGACCAGCGCTATCCGGCGGTCGCCGACGCCCCGGACGATTTCCTCCGCCGTCGCCGTTTTCCCGACGACCCCGGCGAAGGCGGGCCACCGGTCCACTATCTCGTCAACGAGCCCACCCTCTTCCGCCAGCGCCTCCGCCAGCCCCGCATCGCTCTCCGCCACGAGGAGGAGGGAAATCCGCCGGGAAAGCTCGAGATACCGGGCCAGGTCCCGCTCGAGTTCCGGGTCCCGCCAGGGTATATCCACCGCCAGCAGGGTCCGTTCGCCGACGACGGAGCGGCAGATTTCCTCCAGCTCGAGGCTTCGGCCGTAATCCCCGACCTCGAGGGCGAGCCCGATGCCGTGGGTGAAGAGCTGCTTGGGACCGACGAAGATGCCCTGGTGAGCGGTGGCGAGGGGCGACTCTGGCGTGGCCTGCCGCACGGTTTCCAGGGCCAGCGCGAACTCGGCCAGCGCCGTCGGCCGGTCTCCCCCGTACGCGGCCAGCCGGCTGAGCTGGTGGTGGACCCGCCAGAGGAGGTCGGGCCGCGCGGTGGCGACCGC
>Ga0154624_1132_pt3 | contig 15834 bp, 7 predicted proteins | sample Rifle2008BG13ft_FD_116053 | JGI IMG/M metagenome (GOLD analysis project Ga0154624, IMG submission 116053) | Candidatus Coatesbacteria bacterium RBG_13_66_14 | reverse complement strand
AAGATAGGCGTCGTGGCCTCGGGAATAGGCTACCAGTACGCCCGCGAGGTCCTGCCGGGGGCCGATTTCCTCAAGCTCGGCTTCAGCTACCCCCTGCCGAAAAAGCTCATCCGCGCATTCGCGAAAAACTACAGCTCGGTCTACGTAGTCGAGGAGAACGACCCGATCCTGGAGGACGAGATCCGCAACCTGGAGCTGGGCATCCCGGTCATCGGGAAGCAGTTCATCCCCGGGATAGACGAGTTGAGCCAGGAGCGGGTGGCCGAGGGGTTCAAGAAGGCCGGGCTGGCAGTGGCCCGGGAGTACGCGAGCCCGGTGGACGTGGGGGGGTTGCCGCCGCGGCCGCCGGTCCTCTGCCCCGGGTGCCCCCACCGCGGTGTGTATGCAATGCTGCGCACGCTGAAGCTGACCGCCACGGGGGACATCGGTTGCTACACCCTGGGCGCCCTGCCGCCGCACAACGCCATGGACACCTGCGTGTGCATGGGCGGCGCGGTCACCATCGCCTTCGGCCTGGAGCTGGCCCAGGGCAAGGAATTCTCCAAGAAGATGGTCGCCACCATCGGCGAGTCCACCTTCCTTCACTCCGGGATAACCGGCCTCATAGACCTCGTTTACAACAAGGGCATCACCACGGTTTGCATCCTGGACAACCGCATCACCGCAATGACCGGCCACCAGCAGAACCCGGCGACGGGTTTCACGCTGAGGATGGAGCCCACGTGGATGGCCGACTTCGACCAGCTCGTCAGGGCCTGCGGGGTCAAGTGGGTGCGCACGGTGGACCCCCTGGACCTGGAGGCGGTGAAGGCGGCCCTGAAGGAGGCCACCGCTGTCGAAGAGCCCGCCGTGATAATTTTCAAGAGCCCCTGCGCGCTCCTTCCCGAGGCCAAGAAGCTCGAGCGCGTAGAATACTTCGTCAACGAGGACAACTGCACCAAGTGCCGCTCCTGCATCCGCCTGGGCTGTCCCGGCATCACCCCCACGGGCACCGACGGCAAGTCCCGCTTCGACGACCTCCTCTGCGTCGGCTGCGGCCTGTGCGAACAGGTGTGCAAGTTCGACGCCGTCACCCGCGTGAGCGACGACCCGGGACGGAAGGGCTCCTGGTGCGCCGACAAGGAGTAGGCCGGCTCCTCCGAAAGGAAGTTTTCCCATGGCGATGACGAACGTTTTGATCTGCGGAGTGGGGGGGCAGGGGGTGCTCCTGGCAAGCGAGGTGCTCTCCGAGGCCGCGCTCGCGGCCGGTCACGACGTGAAGAAGTCCGAGGTCCACGGCATGAGCCAGCGCGGCGGCTCCGTGGTCTCCGACGTCCGCTTCGGCGAGGAGGTAAAAAGCCCCATCATCTGTCGCGGGGAGGCCGACGTGCTCATGGGCTTCGAGCGGCTCGAGGCGGTGCGCTGGCTGGACTACCTCAAACCGGGCGTCGGCGTCGCCGTGGTCAACGACCTGGAAATCTGGCCCATGACGGTGAGCACCGGGGCTTTCGAGTACCCCGCCGATATTGACGAGCGGCTGAAACGGGCCACTAAAAGGTACTGGCTCTTCAACGCCACGAAAATCGCCCAGGAGGTGGGCGAGCCGCGGGCGGCCAACATCGTGCTCCTCGGCGCCCTCTCCCCCGCCCTGCCCCTGGAGGAAAAACACTGGCGGGAAGCGATCGCAAGCCAGGTCAAGGACAAGTACGTCGAGGTGAACCTGCGGGCCTTCGCGGCCGGGAGGGCCGTCTGCACCGGTTAATGGACGAGTCGCCGCCGAAGCGCGCGAACGACCGGTGATTTTACCCTCTCGAAAATCGTTTTCTCCACGATTGTGCGTCCCTCATGACCGTGTTTCCACACCGCCCGACCCGCCATCCGTGTGCGGTGAAAAAACGAGCGGAGGTATGACTTGACGTAACGGACGTTTGGCGCTATTCTATACATTGGTTGAACGGGCTTCCATGCAACCGCATCAGAGACCTCTTATATGATCTCATCCTTCAAATCCAACCTCCATCGTGCAACCCACCCGACCCCGCTCCGGCGACGGTCGGGTGGACTTTTAAAGGAGAACCCTTGCAACTGGAACAACTGATCCCCGCAGGGGCGATTAATCTCGATTTGACGGCCACTAAAAGCCACGAGGCGCTGCACGAGATGGCTCACCTGGTCGTGGGTCAGCCCGGGCTACCCTCCAACGCCGAGGTCATCTCGGCCATCTTCAACCGCGAGATGGAGTACGAAGCGGCGGTGGGCTCCGGCGCCGCCATCCCCCACATCATGATGGCCGGCCCCGAGAAGCCGATCCTCGCCGTGGGCCGGAGCACGAACGGGATAAAATTCGGCAGGAACGGGAAGGAGAAGGTCAAGCTGCTTTTCCTTCTGATCAGCCCGGCGGAGAACCCCCACCTGCACCTCCACACCATCTCCCGCATCGCCAAGCTCCTCCACCGTCCCGAGGTCCGCGAGTCGCTCTTGAAGGCTGGCGGCGAGCGCGAATTGAGGACGATTCTCAAGCACCACGACGAGAAGGTCCGCTGAAGTTTTTTTAAATGCGCCAAAGGCCCCACCGGGGCCTTTTTTTATTAAGGCAGACATTACCCTCAATCCCGCGCCTCTCGGCCCTCCCACATGGAGAGGGAAAACGCTGCACCCCCCTCCCTGGCCCGTAAGCGCGCTTCCCCCCAAAGGGGGGAGGGGACACGCGGCAGCCCTTACCCTGGATTGCGATGGTGTAGGGGCGGACCGACGGCGCGCCGTTTAGGTCGGCCCGCGGGCGACCGTGGAGGACTAGTCCTACCGGTCGCCCCTACGGGCAGGTTCGCGTCGGATAGAGGTAGGGGCGGGTCTTCTGACCCGCCCGTTTTGTCAAATGCAGCCCTCACCCCCATCCCCTCTCCCACGGGGAGAGGGGAGCTGCGGGCCGCCGCGTTTTCCACAATCCCAGCCTCGACCCTCACCCTAACCCGTAGGCGAGCCTCTCCCTGGAAGGGAGAGGGGGCCGCTCCAACCGTCAGTACAGGGTGAGCTGGTCGCGGACCCGGTCGCAGTACCGGCAGGCCAGCTTCCCCGGCTCGAACTCGTAGAACTCCGGCGCGGCGTTGTCGTCGAAGTGGGTGATGCAGCGCCGGTTGGAGCACGTTCCCTCGAAAACCGACGGGACGCGCCAGTTGGAACCCCTCTGGCCGAAGAGGTGGGAGTGGCCCATGAGCACTAAAAGAAGGGCCATCCGGGCCGGCACCCCGTTGAAGGCCTGCTCGAAGTAGCGCACACGCGGATCCGCGTCAACTTCAACCGCTATCTCGTCGAGGCGGGGGAGGGGGTGCATGACGATCATCTCCGCTGGCGCCCCGTCCATGATCCGCCGATCCAGACGGTACACGTGGGCCACACGCTCAAAAACTTCGGGGTCCTCGAAGCGCTCCCGCTGGATGCGCGTCATGTAGAGTACGTGGACGTCGTCCAGTCCTCCGTCCAGCTCGCGGCGCTGCTCGACGGTCCCGCCGTAGCGTGAGTGGAGGTGATGGAGGACGTGCGGCGGCAGCTCCAGCTCTGCGGGGCTTATCGCCACGCATTGCGAGCCGAAGGCGGCCAGGGCCACCGCCAGGGAGTGGGTGGTGCGGCCGTAGAGAAGGTCGCCGCAGAGGGCGACCTTCAGGCCCGCGAGGGTGCCGAACTCCTTGTAGATGGTGTAGAGGTCAAGCAGGGTCTGGCTGGGGTGGAGGTGCCCCCCGTCGCCTCCGTTGAGGACCGGCACCGTGGAGAACTTGCCCGCCAGGTAGGCAGCCCCGTCCTTGGGATGCCGCATGACGATGCAGTCCGCGTAGTGGGCGCACATCCGGATGGTGTCGGCTAGCGACTCGCCCTTGGCCACGGAACTGGTGGACGCCTCGGCGAAGCCCACCACCGATCCCCCCAGGCGGATCATGGCCGTCTCGAAGGAAAGCCGGGTGCGGGTGGAGGGTTCCCAGAAGAGTGAGGCCATGACGCGGTAGGGCAGGAGGGGCGTGATCGGCGAACCGCCCTGGGTGGCCTTCTCGTACCGAACCCGGGCCTCCATCTCCCCGGCGAGCTCCAGAAGCTGGAGGACTTCCTCGGGGGTGAACTCCTCCAGGTCAATGAAGTGGCGAAGGCGCGGCATGTCTCCTCCCACGGCGGGGCGTCCATAATTTGAGTCATGGTACGGCAACCCCCCCGCAATGTCAAGGCGGGCCGAATCTAGAAAAAGGGGCGGTTGCGCCCCGTCCATGAGATAAAAAACTGAACGGCTTCACTCCTCCAACCGGACCATCGGGTCGGGATGGGAAACCGGCAGGAAGAAGCCCCGCAACTCGCCGTCGGGGGAATAAACGGCCACGCCGTCGGATCCGGAGAGCCCGCCGAACTTGTCCAGTAGATCGTTCAATCCCCGCATCGCGCCGTCCTCCAGGACGATCCCGGGAAGACCGCCGTCGTTTTCCGGCTCGTCATCCCTCCGGCCCGTGATGTCCGGCATTGTGGAGGCGTCTGGCTCGGCTTCGCAGAGCGATTCGTCCAGGGCGTCGAACCCCGACGCCGGAGGGGGATTATCCCGATGCTTCTCGTCCGCCAGACGGGCGGCCTCCAGCATGAGCTCCATGAGGGTGTTGGATATCCGCGGACGGCACCGATTCCGCTGCGTCCCGATCCGGAGGAAGACCTCCTGCCAGCCCAGGATTTCGATCGCCGCATCCTTGGGCGGCAGGTGGCCGAGTTCCGCGTCGAGTAGCCGGCCCTCGGTAAAGCACAGAACGCCTCGATCGCCGCCGAAGGAACGGCAGACCTCCACCCGACAGCTCTTCCGCTCCAACTCCACCATCTGGACAAAGCTGGGGAGGTTCGCCCCACGGAGCTGGCCCTGTTCTCCCCAATGCCGAACCGTCTTGACTATCAACCGGTGGAGTTGGTCTATGTCAATGGGCTTCTCCACGTACTCGATGGAATAGGCGTCGAAGGTCCGCTCGAGTTCGGTGCTGCCGTGGGCGGTCATCACGATGCAGGGTATCTCCGGGTTCCGTTCGAGGACGCGGGTTATGAGCCCATACCCGTCCAGGCGGGGCATCTTCAGGTCCGTGACCAGGGTGACGACCTTGTACTTCTCCAGGACGCGCAGGGCCTCCTCGCCGTCGGCGGCGACGAGGTAGCCGATCTTGTCGGTGTAATGCTCCAGGCCGTCCTTCAGGGATTCGAGGAAGGCGGAGTCGTCATCAACTAAGAGGACCTTTATCATGGCTTTCCTAGACGGTGGTTAAAGCAATTGTCGTACCAGGAGCGCTGAAGGCGGATAACGTTGATTATTCATGAGTTACATAACGCGAGAATGAGAACATGCACCGTTGAAGTTCAATGTGCTCCAGCATCCTAAGGCGCTGCCCCAGTTTGGCGCAGTAGTGCCCGGGGGTGACCGCCGACGGATCAGTAATTAGCTAAATATGAATAATCATATTTTATCAATTCATTATGACCGTTTCATTTTGACTCGTTTTCCATGATTCATACGAACCCGGAACCTTAAAACGGCCCCCGAAGCGAATCTTCAAGAGCACCAAAATGGCACACTTGTTGCTTTTACTAAAAAATGGAACGAGGGATACACCTCCAGCGCACCTCCGACAGGGAGAAACCGAAGAAAATCCCGCTTTTTTTAACGAGGCCGGGAAGGACAACGATCGGCGACTCCCTGACCATCTGCCCGTGACGGTCAAGCATACGTCCACCAATTCCAGTGAGGGTAATCATGCCAACCGGAATGTGCGAAGCGGCCCGGGACCGCGACAAGGTAACTTTTACCACCTTGCAGCGCCCGGACACGGAGACGTCCGGGGCGGTCACCGAGGCCGTCCGTGACGTGCGCGAGGCCATCAGGCTGGTCAAGACCAGCGTGGAGCGTTTCGTCTCCCGGGCGGCCGAGATACGGCTCTGACGATCAATCACCCAGTGTAATTCCCCCCCCGGTGCCTCAAGCCTTGGGAGTGGACTAATCGGAGAGTCACGATGAGCACCCGACATTGACGAGAGCCACCCTTCTTGATGGAGCACGCGCCGCCCGCATTCAGGTGAGGACCGGGATCCTGGCCTCGACACCCTAAGGACGGCGCGACTTTTTCCACCTTTCCCTGGAGACCGAGCATGGCTAGGGTTCTCCTCGCAACCGGCGACGGAAAGCTGGCCGAAGAGCTGAAGGGGCTGCTGGAGGAGTTCGGGCACGCTTTCGCCGGCGTCGTCCCGGCGGACGGCGCCCTCCTGGAGTCCGCCCTGGGTCGGGCCGCGGAGGTCCTCCTCTACGACGCCGCTGGAGAAAACGGCTTCCCTCCCGTCGCGATACCGGGCGTCACCGTCCTGATCCTGCAGGATGAGGAGGGACAGACAGACCCCGACCACCCCAATCCCTACAGGCTGGTGAAGCCGCTGGACCGGCTGGAGCTGAAGTACAAGCTGGAGTGCGCCGCCTTCAACGTCACCGACACGAAGTCTCCGCCTTCACTCGACCGGAATCCCGAGGCCGACGTCCCGGCAGATTGGTTTCGAACGCTCTACGAGTACGCCCCGGACGCCTACTACATCATGGAACTGTCGGGCGCCTTCGTGGACGGCAACCTCGCGGCCGAGGAGATGACGGGTTACAGGAGGGAGGAACTCGTCGGCCGGAACTTCATCCAGGCGAAGCTGCTCCCCCTCGACCAAATCCCCAAGGCCGTCCGCCTGTACCAGCAGAGCAAGAGGGGGAACAGCACCGGTCCCGATGAATTCTTTCTCACGAAGAAATCGGGCGGGTTGGTCCCGATAGAGATAAGAACGTACCCCATCCTCATCGGGGACAGACACCTGGTCCTCGGAATCGCCCGGGACATCTCGAAACGCAAGCAGGCCGAGGAGGGCCTCCGGGCCAGCGAAGCGCGCTTCCGCTCCATGTTCGAGCTCTCCCCCGAATCCATAACTCTCCTGGACCATTCGGGGAGGGTCATCACCACAAACTCGAAGGTCTACGAGTGGCTGGGATACGAGCCGGAGGAAATTATCGGCAAAAGGCTGTCCAACTTGCCGATACTGACGAAAATGGGGCTCCTGAAAGTGCTCCGGCAGTTCCGCAAACGGATTAAAGGTCTGGACGTCCCGCCCTACGAGGCCGAGTTCCACCACAAGGACGGCCGGATTTTTTTCGGTCGGATAACCGCCAGCCCCATCCGCGACGAAAAGGGGGAGATATCCTCCGTCCTGGTCCTGATCTCCGACGTCACCGCCGAGCGGCGGGTCGAGGAGGAGCTGCGGACCTCCCGCGACCTCCTGGACCGCATCCTCAACGGGATGCACGACGCCGTGGCCGTCATCGGCCCCGATTACCGGATCCGGCAGGTCAACGACGGATTCCTCCGCACCTACGGCGGCTCTCAGGAAGAGGCCTTTGGGAAAACCTGCCACTTGGTGACCCACGGGCTGGAAAAACCCTGCCCGGAGGGGTGCCAGCTCGAAAAAGTCTTCAAGACCGGAAAGCACAAAAACTTCGTGCACGTGCACAAGAACGCCCACGGCGAGAATATCTCCGTGGAGATATCCCTCTTCCCCCTCCAGAATCCGGAGGGGAAGGTGGAAGCGGTCGTGGAGATGGAGCACGACATCACCGAGCAGAGGCGCATCGCGGAAGCCCTGCGGGAGGAGAGGGATCGGGCGCAGACCTACCTCGACATCGCCGGCACGCTAATCCTGGCCCTCGACGCCCGGGGCACGGTGACGCTCATCAACCAGAAGGGGTGCGAGGTCCTGGGCCGCCCGGAGGCGGAAATTCTGGGTAAAAACTGGCTGGATAACTTCATCCCCGAGTGGACGCGGGAGCGGGTGGACTACACCCTCAAACGGCTCATGGCCGGAGAGGTGGACCCGCTCAGGTACATGGAGAATTATGTGATGACCTCCGCCGGGAAGATGCGCCTGGTCGCCTGGAACAACACCGTCTTGACCGACGAGACCGGAAACATCATAGGCGCCCTCTCCTCCGGCGAGGACATCACCGACCGGCGGATGGCCGAAACGGCCCTGAAGGAGAGCGAGGAGAGGTTCCGCAATTTCTTCGAGAACGAGCCGGAGTACTGCTACATGGTATCTCCGGAGGGGGTGATCCTGGACATCAACCGGTCCGCTCTCTCGTGCCTGGGTTATGAGAAGAAGGAACTGGTCGGCGCTCCACTGAAGCGCATCTATGCCCCGGAATCGCACGATAAAATGGAGCGGCTCTTCAACCAATGGGAAAAAACCGGTGCGCTCCAGAACGAGGAGATGACCCTCCAGACGAAGGGCGGCGAAAAAAGGCACGTCCTCTTGAGCGCCACCACGATCCTCGGCCGGGACGGGGAACCCGTCCACTCGATATCGGTGCAGCGAGACATCACCGAGCGCAAGCTCGCGGAGGCGGCGCTCCAGGAGAGCGAGGAGAAGTACCGCAGCCTGGTGGAGCGGGCGAACGACGGCATCGTTATCGTTCAGGACGAGCGATTGAAGTACGTGAACCCGCGGATTACCGAGCTCCTGGGATATACTACTAAAGAGGAAATGTTGAACACCCCGTTTTTGAACTACGTCGAGGACGGGGAAAGAGAGAAGGTTTCAGTCAGTTACAGGAGCAGGATGGGGGGCGAAGACCCGCCGCCCGTCTACGAAACGGTGATGCTGCACAAAGAGGGTCGCCGGGTGAGGACGGAGATCAACGCCGGGCTGATCATGTACGAGGGCAGACCGGCGGACCTTATTTTCTTACACGATGTCACAAAGCGCAAAGAGGCCGAGGACGCCCTCCGCGAAAGCGAAGCCAAGCTGACGGCGACCCTGGACTCCCTGCCCGACCTCCTCTTCGAGGTGGACCATTGGGGGAAAATCTACGACTTCCGCTCCCCCGACGCTTCGACGCTCTACGTCTCACCGGCGGATTTCCTCGGGAAAACCGTGGACGAGGTGATCCCCCCGGAGGCGGCCCGGATCATCATGGACGCCCTCGCCCAGGCTGTGGAGAAGGGGAGCCACCACGGAGCGGTCTACGTGTTGAATATGCCCGATGGTCCCCGTTGGTTCGAGCTCTCCATCGCCGCCAGAGGCGACCCGAAGGCTCCCGAAGGCCGCCTGATCGTCACCTCCCGCGACGTGACCGAGAGGAAGAAGGCCGAGGAGGCGCTGCGGCTCTCCGAGGAGCAGTACCGCTTCCTCTTCGAGGGCAGCACCACCCTCAACCTTATCATCGGCGTGGACGGCACCCTCTTGGACTCCAACATCTCCGTCCTGAAGGAGTTCGGCTACACCCGCGAGGAGGTCCGGGGCAAAAACGCCATGGAGTTCGTGGTGGAAAAAGACCGTGAACTCATCGTCGGTCTCCTGGAAAAATCATACCGGGGTGAGGACACTCCCGAAATTGACGCCGGCATCATCGCCAAGGACGGCTCCGTCCGCACCATCCTCTTCTCCCGCGGGAACGTGGTCCTCACCGATGGCGACCGACCGATGAGCATCGTCGTCACCGGGATAGACATCACCGAGCGCAATAAATCAGTGGAGCAGATAAAGAAAGCCCTCCAGGAGAAGGAGGTTCTGCTGAAGGAAATCCACCACCGGGTGAAGAACAACCTGCAGATAATTTCGAGCCTGTTGAACCTGGAGGCCGGGAAAACGGAAGACGACCGGGTGCTGGACATCATCTCGACCAGCCAGAACCGGATAAAATCCATGGCGCTCATCCACGAGAAGCTCTACCAGTCGAAGGAGTTCTCGCGGGTTGACTTCCCCGGTTACATCAGGAGCTTGCTCGATTCCCTCCTCCTCACCTACACCGACGACTCGCGGTTCATAGACTCACAGCTCGACCTCTCCCCTCTGTTCCTGGACATCAACACGGCCATCCCCCTGGCCCTCATCATCAACGAACTCATCTCCAACTCCCTGGAGCACGCCTTCCCGGACGGCCGGAAGGGCATCATTTCCATCGGCCTGAAACCGAACGGGGACGACGACTACACCCTTTCCGTGGCCGACGACGGGATTGGCATCCGGGGGAACGTGGAAAGCACGAAAACCCTGGGGTTACAATTGGTCAATATGCTCACCCAGCAGATAGGCGCCGAGATAGAAATTTTGAGAAAAAAGGGCACGGAGTTCAGGATTACCTTCTCGGAAAAAACGCCCCAGGCGACCCATGAAGCGTAGGCCCAACATCATCCTCCTGGTCGCCATTCTCGGGCTCGCCGTCTGGGTCCTGGACGCCGTCGCCGATTCGCTGTTCCTCGAAAAACCGCTCGCGGACGCCCTGCTCCTCGACCTGTCCAATTACGAAATTTTCCACCGGGTCGCCGTGTGGATCAGCCTCTCCATTCTCCTCTACATCCTGCTTAAATTTATAACGCGCGGGGACAGGGCGCGGACGACCCTCCGGGATTCGGAGGAGCTTCACCGCTCCTTCATCGAGAACACCAACGACGGCGTCGCCATCTTTACCGACCTGCAAATAAGATACGTCAACCCGAGCCTGGCGAAGATGCTCCGGCGCACCGTGGAGGAGATGATCGGCACCCGGGCGACGGATTACGTCCCGGAGTCCGAGCTGCCCCGGTTACTCGAGATTTATAAAAGAATGGCCGGAGGGGAAGTCCCCCACATCTACGAGACCTTCCTGAAGGTGAAAGACGGCGATCCGATCCCCGTCGAGGTCAGCGTGGAGGCGATCAACTACGAGGGCCGACCCGCGGACATGCTTTTTTACCGCGACATCTCCGAACGCAAGAGGACCGAAGAGGACCTGGTTGAATCGGAGAAGAGATACCGCTTCATGGTGGAGAACACCTACGACCTGTTTTACGGGATTAACCTGAAGGATGAGGGCTACGCCTACCTGAGCCCGGCGGTGGAGAAAATCCTCGGCTACACCACCGAAGAGTTCATCGAGATGGCGAAAACCGGCGAGTTGGCGAAGCGGATTCACCCCGACGACATGGCGATGCTCAAGACGGATGCCGAGAAGCTCCAGAAGAACGGGCTCGGGGCGCTGGAGAACCCGGTAATCGAGTACCGTCTGCGCCACAAAGACGGCAGGTACCGCTGGCTGTCCGATGCGCGTCAGGTCGTTTTCAACGAGACGGGGAAGGCCACCGCCATCGTGTGGGTGTCCCGCGACATCTCGGAAAGCAAAAAGACCGAGGAGGACCTGTGCGAATCGGAGAATAGATACCGCTTCCTGGTGGAGAACACCCTCGACCTTTTTTACCGGGTCAACCTCCAAGATGAGAGCTACGTCTACCTGAGCCCGGCCATGGAGAAAGTCCTCGGTTACACCGCCGAAAAGTTCATAGAGATGGCGAAAACCGGCGAGGTGGCGAAGAGGATTCACCCGGACGACATGGCGATGCTGTTGGCGGACGCCGAGAAGCTGCGGGACAACGGACGCGGAGCCCTGGAAAACCCGGTCATCGAGTACCGTCTGCGCCACCGGGACGGTGAGTATCGCTGGCTGTCCGACGCGCGTCAGGTCGTTTTCGACGAGACTGGGAAAGCCACCGCCATCGTCGGGGTGTCCCGCGACATCTCCGAACAGAAACGGGCCGAGGAGGAACTGAAGAAGAGCGACCTCAGTTACAAGAGCCTCGTCAACAGCGCCGGGGTCGGCATCGCCACCACCGACATCCGCGGCAGGTTCACCCTGGTCAACGACCATCTCTGCGAGATGTTCGGCTACACGGAGAAAGAGCTCCTGGGCACGCCCTTCGTGGATTACCTGCACCCGGAGGATAAAAAGCACATCCTCAAGATATTTTTCAACGCGTGGAAGCAGCCGGATAAAAAGCCCCGCCTCGAGTTCAGGGGCGTCCGCAAAGACGGCCGGATCGTGCATTGCTTCTCCTGCCCGACGCTGACCCTCTTCGGCGGCGAGATAATCCGCTTCAACGCCATCGTCGTGGACATCTCCGAGATGAAACTGGCCGAAACGGCGCTGCGGACGTCCGAGGAGAGGTACAGGACCTTCACCGAGGAGGCCCAGATCGGGATCTACATCTACGACGACGGGCGGCTCCTGTTCGTGAACCCGGCCATGGAGCGCATTACGGGCTATTCTAGGGAAGAGCTGCTCGCCATGGACACCAAGCGGATGGAGGTGCCCGACGAGCAAAAGACCGACGAGATACGGGAGGAAATCCGCCAGCAGGAGGACGAGAACGTCCACCATTACTACATGCATCTGGTGCGCAAGGACGGCGAAATCGCCATCCTGGAGTTCCAGACGCACCCCATCGTCTTCGAGGGGCGCAACGTCACCTTCGGCAACTGCATAGACATAACGGAGACGAAGAGAAACGAGGAGCGGCTGAGGGAAGTAATTGCGGAAAAAGAGGTTTTGCTGAGGGAGATCCACCACCGGGTGACGAACAACCTTCAGATAATTTCCAGCCTCCTGTACCTCGGCTCGGAAAACCTGACGGAGTCGGACGCCATCGCGGCGTTCCGGGAGAGTCAGAACCGGATAAAGATAATGGCCCACATCCACGAGATGCTCTACCAGTCACAAGACACGGGGAGCATCCATCTGCCGGCCTATCTGGAGGACATTGTCAACTCCATTTTCAGCTCGTACGCTCAAATCACGAATTCCATTGACTTCGAGCTAAACATTGACGAAGTCCACCTCGGCATAGACACCGCCATCCCGCTGGGGCTCTGCGTCAACGAGCTGGTGGCGAACTCCATCGAGCATGCCTTCCCCGACGGGAAAGGACGTGTCAGCATCAGCGTGAAGAAGGTCGGCGACGGACGCCTCAGCTTGCGAATCGAGGACTCGGGCGTCGGTATCCCTGAATCGAAAGATATCCGCAAGACGAAGACGCTGGGCTTGCAGTTGGTGAAAATGATGGTGGAACAGTTGCAGGGGGAGTTGGAGTTGCACCGAAAGGACCCGACGGCGTTCACCATCACCTTTTCCCAGGGGACACCTCCCATCTACCCGGTCGAGAGGGACCGACCCCATGTCTAGTACGAGCTTGAAAGCTGACGGCATCCAAAGGGCGCCCGCGACCGAGAGGAAAATGGTCAAGATTCTGGTCGTCGAGGACGAGATGATCGTCGCCCGGGACATCGAGGCTCGGTTGGAAAACCTGGGCTACGCCGTGATCGGTCTTGAGTCCACCGGCGAGGAGGCGGTCCGTACGGCTCTTTCCGCCACCCCCGATCTGGTGCTCATGGACATCATGCTCAAGGGGGAGATGGACGGCATCCAGGCGGCGGAGAGGATAAACCGCGAGTTGGATGTCCCGGTCGTCTACCTGACGGCCTACGCCGACGAGACGACGCTGGAGCGGGCGAAGATAACCGGACCCTTCGGCTACATCGTCAAGCCCTTCGAGCAGCGCGGCCTGCACACGACCATCGAGACGGCGCTCTACAAGCACGAGTTGGAGAAGAAGCTGAAGGTCTCCGAGGAACGCTACCGCACTCTCCAGGAGAACCTGCCCATCGGCGTCTTCAGGGCGACGCCCGACGGCAGGCTCATCTCCGTGAACCCGTCCATGGTGCAGATGTTCGGGTACGCATCCGCGGACGAGCTCTACGAAACCAAGGTCAACGACCTCTACGAGAGCGCGGAGTCAAAGCTGGAACTTAGGAAAGGGCTCCGCATCTCCGGGGTGGTCACCAACTTCGAGGCCGAGCTCCTACGCAAGGGGGGTGAGAGGTTCTGGGCCTCCCTCAACGTCCGGGCCGTCCAGGACGACACGGGGAGAATGCTCTACCACGACGGAACCATGCGGGATGTCACGGCGATCAAGCGCGCCGAAGAGCTCGAGAAGGAGTACCTCCACGACCTTTCCTTCCTCTCGAAGACGGCGATGGAGTTCGTGGCCCAGAAGCCGGGGGAGGACCTTTACGACTACGTGGCCGGGAAGGTGCGGGAGATAGTTCCGGACTCGATGGTCGTCGCCGTCACCTCACTCGATTTGAAAGAGGACGTCTTAACCATCCGGGCTATATCCGGGCTCGGTAAACTCCTGGAAGGCGTCCTGAAGATGCTGGGGCGGGATCCCGTCGGGTGGGAAGTACCTTTTACCGCTGAAATCGGCGACGTGATGAAAAAGGGCCGCCTGCGAAACATCTCGTCCGAGTACGACCGGCACTCGAATGGGGCGATTTCGAAGGGAACCGCCGGCGTTCTCCGGAAGCTCATTGGGGCCGGCCAAACATACCTCATGGGCATCCTCAAGCAGAACACCCTCCTCGGTTCCGTGGTCATCCTGATGAAGAAGGAACGTAGGGTAACCAACCGGGACATGGTGGAAGCATTCATCAACCAGGCCGCCGTGGCCCTCATGCGCCGGCGGGCGGAAGAGGCGCAGCACGAGAGTGAAAAGCGCTACCGTCAGCTCTTCCACTACATGAGCATCGGGGTCTCCATCCTCGAGGCGGTCGAGGACGGAAAGGATTTCATTTTCAAGGACTTCAACCGGGCGGCCGAGAAGATCAACCGGATCGAGGGGGAGCGGGTTATCGGTGCCGGGATCAACGAGGTGTTTCCCGGGTTGAAAGAGACCGGAATCCTCGATGTCCTCAGGAAGGTCTGGCGGAAGGGGGGGTCCGAATACCTACCGGCCTGGCACTACAAGGACGAGCGCATCTCCGGTTGGCAGGAGAGTTACATCTACAAGCTCCCCTCCGGCGAGATAGTCAATGCGTATCAGGACGTCACGGACAAGATACTGGCCGAGGAGGCCCTCAAGAGTTCCGAGGAGCGCCACCGGTCCGTGGTCGAGAGCGCCCGGGACGCCATCGTCACCATAGACGACGAAGGTCTCATCTCCTTCTGGAACCGGGCCGCCGAGAGGATGTTCGGCTTCACGGAGGATGAAATCGTGGGCCGGCCCCTGACCCAGATAATCCCCAGCCGGTTCCAGAACGGCTTCAAGGACGGCATCCAGGGTTTGAAGACCACGAAGGCCTCCCTCCACTCCGGTCAACACCGCCCGGTTTCGGCCACGCACAAGGACGGTCACGAAGTCTCCGTCGAGATTTCCGTCGAGGGCTGGAAACAGGGCCAGAGGCAGTTCTACACGAGCATCATCCGCGACGTCACCGATCGCATCCGCATGGAGGAGGCGATCATCTCCGCCAAGCAGGAGTGGGAGCGCACCTTCGACACCGTGCCCGACATGATCGCCATCCTGGACACGGCCGGGCGGGTCATCCGGGCCAACAGGTCCCTGGCCGCGCGGCTTTCCAGGGACGTCAAAGAACTGATCGGAGAGCACTTTTACGACGTGCTTTACGGGACGCCGGACCCGTCCGAGGAGTTCCGGCTGCCGGCAAATTGGGGCTCGGGCGAGAGCCTCTCCCGGGAGATTCATCTGGCCCACCTCGACGGAGACTTCTCCCTCACGCTCACGCCGCGCTACGACCCGTCCAACCTGCTCATCGGGGCCGTCTTCGTCGGCCGCGACATCACCGCCCAGCGGCGAGCCGACGAGGCGCTCCGGCGGCAGGCCATGATCAACCAAGCCGAGCACATCTTCAGCTCCATCCGCCACGAAATGGGGAACGCCCTCAACACGCTGAAGACCACGCTATCCGTCCTCTGGAAAAATTATCTGAACTTCGACCCCGAAAAGAGAGAGACCTACTTCCTGCGCTGCCTGGACACCTTCAAGGTGGCCGAGCGGCTGCTCGGCGTCTTGAAGGAGTACCAGAAGTTCGACAAGCTGGAGCTCGTCCCGATTTACCTGGACCGCTTCCTTCAGGAGAAATCGGGCCTGTTCGTGGACCTGGCGCGCCACTCCGACGTGGACTGCGAAGTGGACTACTCATTCTCCGACATGCGGATCAACGTGG
>Ga0154624_1004_pt3 | contig 17924 bp, 15 predicted proteins | sample Rifle2008BG13ft_FD_116053 | JGI IMG/M metagenome (GOLD analysis project Ga0154624, IMG submission 116053) | Candidatus Coatesbacteria bacterium RBG_13_66_14 | reverse complement strand
TGCTGCGCGCTTTCAAGTATTACAACTACAGGCTCTTCTTCATCGGGCAGGGCGTCTCCGTCATCGGCACGTGGATGCAGATGATAGCCATGTCCTGGCTCATCTACAAGCTCACGGGCTCGGCCATGTTCCTCGGCGCGGTGGGGTTCGTCACCCAGATTCCCTACCTCGTGGTCACGCCATTCGCCGGCGTCCTCATAGACAGGCTCGACCGCCGTCGCATCCTTTTCTGGACGCAGGGTCTGGCGGCGCTTCAGGCGGTCATTTTGACCGTCATCGTCTACGCCGGCGTCGTCCAGATATGGCACATATTCGCCCTGGGCCTCTTCATTGGCCTGGTGAACTCCGTGGATATGCCCACGCGGCAGGCTTTCGTTATTAAAATGGTGGACCGCCGGGAGGATCTGGCCTCGGCCATCGCGATGAACTCGGCCCTGTTCAACGGCGCGAGGCTCATCGGGCCTCTGATCGCCGGATTCGTGATAGCCGCATTCGGCGAGAAGGTCTGCTTTCTCGTGAACGCGGTGAGCTTTCTCGCGGTCATAGCCTCGCTCGCCGCCATGCGGATAGACCGCGCGACGCCGGAGAGAGGCGAAGCAAAGGTGTTTGCCGAGCTAAAGGAAGGCCTTTCCTACACCTTCCACACTCCGCCCATACGATCCATCCTTCTGATGCTCTCGTTCCTGAGCCTCACGGCCTTGCCTTACATAACGATCATGCCGGTCATGGCGAAGACCGTGCTTTCGGGCGACGCCCGGACCTACGGCTTCCTCATGGGCGCCATCGGAGTGGGTGCTTTGGGCGGCGCGGTGTTCCTCGCGTCGCGCAAGTCCTTTTTCGGCCTGTGGAAAATCATTCCTTTCGCCGTCTGCATATTCGGCGTGGGACTGCTTCTGTTCTCATTTTCGAGATCGCTCTGGGTTTCACTCATCCTCATGGCCGTCGCCGGTTTCGGGATGATGGCCCAACTGGCTACATCGAACACGGTCATCCAGAACATAGTGGACGAATCGAAGCGCGGCCGGGTGATGGCCTTCTACTCGACCGCCTTGATGGGCATCCTCCCTTTCGGGAACCTTCTGGTGGGCGGTCTCGCGGACGTCATAACCGCGCCGTGGACGTTGTTCGCGGGCGGGATAGCCGCCATTCTCGCCTCGATAATTTTTTCGACAAAACTCGGCAACTTCAAGGGCATAATTCAACCAACCCTCGCCGACGGGAAGTGAAGAAGATAAAAAGAGGACGGACCCGGTTAAGGCTCACCTCCAACCCGGTCGCGCGTTGATGCCGGCCGGCGGCGCGCGGATCGTCGGATGATGGAGACAGGGCGGACTACCCCTTACGCCCGGCGGGTACGTGTGCTATTCTCCCCGAAAAAGAGCGAAGCGAGTTCCGTCCCCGGCGAAACAGAGCGCAGCGAGTTAAGCCCGTGACCAATCATTCGCCGCTCGCGGCGCTTGCCTCGGGTTCCACAGGTTCGCCATGGTAAAAAGCATCATCTTCGAAATCATCACCCCGCCCCAGTCCTGGCTGGAGGGCAAGGTACGGAGTTGGGCCTCCCGTGTCGCCCGGATTCTGGAGGCCAACTCCATCACCCGGTTGAACATCCCCGAGGTGGTGAGCGAGAGCCGGGACGGCAGCCGGGCGGTGAGCTTTTTGAAGAAGATGGACCAGGTCCGCTTCGGCGAGATGGTGCGGGAGGTCTCGCCGGGGGTGGCCCTCGTACCGAATAAAATCTGTGTCCTCGTCCCGCCGGAGAAGTTCCGCGACTGGGTCGGGGAGGTCCACGCCAAGGGCGTCCGCGACCTCATCCTGGTGGGCGGCGAGTCCCACCGGGTCCAGTACCCGGGCTGGTCGGTTCCGGAGGCGGCGGCCTTCGTCCGGGAGAATTACCCCGACGTGCGGCTGGGCGGCATAACCATCTTCACGCGGCCCCGCGAGGCGGACCGCATCGTCGCCAAGATGAAGGCGGGGATAGATTTTTTCTGCTCCCAAATCGTCTTCGAGACGGCCAACCTGAAACAGGTGCTCGCCCAGCTCGACCGCCGGTGCCGGGAGGAGGGGCTCGGCTTCCCCGACGTTTACGTCTCCCTCACCCCGGCTTCCCGTATCCGGGATATCGAGTTCATGACCTGGCTGGGGGTGGAGTTCCCCTCGGCGGTGCTGGGCTACCTGGTGGAGGAGGAGGAGCGCATCGAGGAGCGCACCTTCGAGGTGGTCGAGCGGGTGATCGGGGAAATTTTCGATTTCACGGCCGGAGACCTGCAAGGTTCGGGGATCGAATTGGGGTTCAACGTCGAGCACGTGATGTACTCGAACCTGGAGCTCTCCGAGAGGATTCTGGACCACATTCAGGGGAGATTGGGCTGACATGGAAGTTCTCCTGCCCGGTATCATGCCGCGTTCGGAGGGGCTGGTCCGCGCCACGCGGGATTTCGAGCGGGGGCGGATCCTCCGGCGGGAGCTCGAGGAGGTGAGGCGGGCCGACGCGGAGGGCCTGCGGCGCCTCCAGGATGGGCTGCCTTACGTTTCACCCGGCCTGCTCGCCTGGGGCGACCTGCTGCGTCCCTTCGCGGAAATCATCCCCGGCTGCGCGGTGGGAGGCTTGGCGCGGTTCTTCGAGACCAATACCTTCTGGCGCACCCTCGATCTTCCCCCGGACGCCGCGGTTGAAGGATCCCGTCTCGATGACTGGGTCCGCCGTTACTTCCTGGCCGACGGCCTCTTCAAAAAAGAGGAGGGGCTGGTTTTCACCCTTCCCTTCCCCTTCGTCTTCCGCGATTATTCCCGGGGCCTCGGCCTGCAGCGAATCGCCGAGATTTTAGCGGATGCGGCGGAGCCCCTGGTGAAGCTGCCGAACAAGGTCCTGTGCCTCTTCGAGCCCGGCTTCGGCTACCGTAACTTTTCAGGCGAGGACCGCCGCGTCGGCGCGGGTTTCATCGAGCGGCTCAAGGCCATGTCCCCGACGCCTATTTACCTGGTGAGCGCCTTCTTCCCCCTGGGCGGTGATGGGGAATATTTCTTCAGTCTGCCTGCGGACGGATTCGGGGTGGACCTCTACGCCAACACGCTCGACGACGTCCTCGGCAGCCTTCCGGAGGGCAAGGCCCTCCTGGCGGGCGTCCTCTCCACCGGCTCGACGCTCGTCGAATCCCCCGACGTTTTGCGGGGTGTTAGGTCGCGTCTGCGCGGCGGACTGCCGGAAGATAAAATCCACCTGACGCCCAACGGGCCGGCGGAGCTCCTCCCCCGGGCCGTGCTGGAGGCCAAGGTCGCTAACCTGCGGGAGTCACTGTGATGAGGCCGCTTTTCACGCACGAGATCGGCTCCATGGCCAAGCCTCCCTGGCGGGTCAAGCCCTTCCGCGGAAAACCCCTGGACGACAACGACCTCGAGCACGCCCGAGAGTGGGGTGGGCGTCTGGGCGTCGAGGAGCAGGACGAGCTTCTAGAACTCCTGGCCAAGCGGGACGGCTTCACCGCCGAGGAGAAGGACCGCATCGTCCGATTCTCCTCCCTCTTTGGCGTCCGTCTCCAGGAGCGGGCGGGGCTCGACCTGGTCTGGGACGGCGAACAGCACCGGGTGGAGATGTACGAGTACCCGGTTCGCCGGATGGGCGGCTTCGCCTTCCGGGGCCACGTGCGCAGCTTCGACGACAAGTACTACCGCAAGGCCTCCTGCGTTGCCCGGCCCTCGCTCGAGGCGCCCTACCACACCGAAGAGTACCGGACCATCGCCTCCTTCGCCCGGCGGGAGGTCAAGATTCCGGTTACCGGCGCCTACACGCTGGTGGACTGGTCCTTCGACGAGCACTACGGCGGCGGCGTCGCCCCCGGCGCCCGGGACGTCGGCCAAACCCGAAAAGAAGCGCGGGCGCGGTTCCTCTACGACGTGGCCGGGGACATCGTCCATCCCAACCTGTGCTCCCTCCACGAGGCGGGCGCCCGGTTCCTACAGATTGACGAGCCCGCCGCCACCACCAAGCGAGACGAGATACCGGAGTTTATCGAGGCCACCCGCCTGAGCGTCGGCGACCTGGCGGGGAAAGCCTTCTTCACCGTCCACATCTGCTTCTCGAACTACGACCTCCTCTTCCCCCGGCTCACCGAGCTCGAGGGCGTGCTCGACGAAGTCCACCTGGAGTACGCCAACCGCGACTCCCGGGAGCCCGGCGTTTCGAAGGATAAGAGGATCGGCTACGGCATCCTCGACTTCCTCAAGGGCACCGCCTTCGTCGTGGGGCTGGGCGTACTGGACGTGCACACCGACTTCATCGAGCCGCCGGAGCTGATTCGCGACCGCATCCTTTTCGCCTGCGAGGTCGTCGGGGACCCGGGGCGCGTCTTCGTGGCGCCGGACTGCGGCCTGCGGACGCGCACCTGGGAGGTGGCCTTCGCCAAGCTCTCCAATATGGTCGCGGGCCGGGACCTGGCGGCGGAGAGGCTCGGGTTGTGACCCAGGTCGTGAAAATTTTCTCCGATACTCTCCCCCGTCCGTTCGCACGTGGGGAACCGTATTGTGTAACTTATTGTGTAATTTAAACTTGTCTCCTCGGGTCGTCTCTCCGTAAACCCACTCTTCCCCTTGACAATACCGACCTTGTACCGTATTCTCGCGTGTGCGCTCGTCTGGAGTATCCCCCGACGTTCAGTTCATCATCCCCGCCGCTTCAATCGAGCGCTCTCCGCAATCAATCCCTTCTTGAAGTTCGATAGGGCATGAAAAACGGTCCTTGTTTGTGAACACCGGGAGGATGAGATGAGCTGGTTTATCAAGGAAAAAAAGAGCATCTGGCGGGAACCGACCGGCAAGAAGATGGACGTCGCCGACAGAGCCGAGCCGGAGTTGTTCCGCGAGGCGTTCCCCTATACCGAGCCCCCGATGATCCCCTTCGACGGCAAAGACGTGCCGTTGGACCCCCCCGACGAGATTTACATCACCAGCACCACCTTCCGCGACGGCCAGCAGGCCAGGCCGCCCTATACGGTCAAGCAGACCGTGGACCTTTTCAAGCTCGAGCACAAGCTCTCGGGCCCGAAGGGCATCCTGCGCAAGAGCGAGTTCTTCCTCTACACGGAGAAGGACCGCGAGGCGGTGCGGCAGTGCCTGGACCTGGGGTACGACTATCCCAAGGTGACGGCCTGGATCCGCGCCAGCATCGGCGATTTCCATCTTTTAAAGGGCATGGGCCTCAAGGAGACCGGCGTTCTCACCTCCATCTCCGACTACCACATCTACCGCAAGTTCAAGAAGACCCGCCAGCAGGCCGTGGACGGCTTCCTCAAGGTGGTGGACGCGGCGCTCGCCGACGGTATCGAGATCCGCTGCCACTTTGAGGACATCACCCGCGCCGATTACTACGGCTGCGTCATCCCCTTCGCCCAGGTGCTGATGGAGCGCTCCAAAGAAGCCAAGATACCGATCACCATTCGCCTGTGCGACACGATGGGATACGGGGTGCCGTACGCCGGCGCCGCGCTGCCGCGCAGCGTGCCCAAGCTGGTGTACGGCCTGCACCATGAGGCCGGCGTCCCCAAATCCCAGCTCGAGTGGCACGGCCACAACGACTTCTACAAGGTGCTCATCAACGCCAGCACGGCCTGGCTCTACGGCTGTATGTACGCCAACGGGACCTTGCTGGGCTACGGCGAGCGCACCGGCAACACACCCATCGAGGGCCTGGTCTTCGAGTACGCCGGCCTGCGGGGCACCCTGGACGGGATGAACACCGTCGCCATCCACGACATCACCGACTACTACCAGATGAACTTCCCCCATCGGAAGATACCCTCGAACATGCCCTTCGTGGGGGCGAGCTTCAACACGACGAGCGCCGGCATCCACGCCGACGGGCTCTCCAAGGACGAGGAGATCTACAACATTTTCGACACCACCAAGATACTTAACCGACCCCCTGGAATCGCCATCACCGACAAGTCAGGCCTCGCCGGCATCGCCTACTGGATCCAGTCTTTCCTCTCCGGGGCCAAGGGGGCGGACAAGGTAGACAAGAACGACGAGCGGGTCGCGCGCGTCGCCGCCTGGGTCGAGAAGCAGTACGAGGAGGGCCGCACCACCTCCATCTCCCAGCAGGAGATGATCGAGATCGTGGCCAAGGAGTTCCCCGCGATGAAGGAGGAGGTGGACAGGCTCCGCCGCACCGGCTTCTTCGTCCAGGACACCCAGCAGTAGGACGGAAGGCAGGGGGGTTCGCCAGAGACGTAGCTCGGTTTGCTTCACATAGCTCGGTTCGCTCGGTTTGCCGTGTAGGGGCGACCCGTAGTAGGGGCGGGGCTCTGTCCCCGCCCGCGGGCGACCGCAGAGGACTCGTCCTACGGGTCGCCCCTACGAGCCCCGCCCCTACGGCTTCGCTCGGTTCGCTCGGTTCGCTCGTTTATCTCCCCGCCGGGCTTGGGCGTAACCCCTTGTCTCCTCTGTGTTATAGGAGCCCCATGGGACAGACACTCGCCGAAAAAATCATCTCCGCCCACTCGGGCGGACCGGCCGCGCCGGGGGAGCTGGTCATCGCCGACGTGGACGCCGCCCTGGTCCAGGACGGAACCGGCCCCCTGGCGGTGCGTGAGCTGGAGAAGGCCGGGAAGGTCCAGGCCGCCCACCCCGAACGGACGGTCATCTTCCTGGACCACGCCTCGCCCAGCCCGCGCAAGGAGCTTTCCAACGCCCACGCCATCCTGCGGGACTTCGCCCGAAAGACCGGCGTGATAGTCTCCGAGATCGGCGAGGGCGTCTGCCACCAGCGCATGGTCGAGGATTACATCCGCCCCGGCGACCTCCTCGTCGGGGCGGATTCCCACACCGTCACCGCGGGCGCCCTGGGGGCCTTCGCCACCGGCATGGGCTCCACCGACGTGGCCTTCGCCATAGCGCTGGGCAAGGTCTGGCTGCGCGTGCCGGAGAGCTTCAAGATCGAGCTCGCCGGCTCCTTCACCCCCGGGGTGTACGCCAAGGACCTGATGCTCACGATCATCGGGCGCATCGGCGCCGACGGTGCGACCTACAAGTCCCTCGACTTCACCGGGCCCGGGGCGTCGGGGCTCACCATGTCCGAGCGCTTCACCCTGGCGAACATGTCGGTGGAGGCCGGGGCCAAGGCCGGCATCTTCGCCGCCGACGCGAAGACGAAGGAGTTCCTCACCGAAATGGGACGGCCGGGGGATTTTTCCCCCATCGCTCCCGATACCGACGCGGTGTACGAGAAAACATTCACTTTCGATCTGGGAAAGCTCGAGCCCACGGTGAGCTTCCCCCACACCGTGGACAACACGCGGCCCGTGGGCGAGGCCCAGGGGATAAAAATCCACCAGGCCTTTTTAGGCACCTGCACCAACGGCCGCCTGGACGACCTCTCCATCGCCGCGGGAATCGTCGAGGGCAAAAAGACGGCCCCCGGCGTGCGGTTTTTAATCTGCCCCGCCTCGCGGAAGGTGTACCGGGCCGCCCTCGACGAGGGGTTGCTGGGGATCTTCGTGGACGCGGGCGCGACGGTGCTGCCCCCCGGATGCGGGCCCTGCGTGGGCATCCACCAGGGGGTCCTGGGCGACGGCGAGGTCTGCATCGCCACCCAGAACCGCAACTTCCACGGTCGCATGGGCAACCCCGAGGGGTTCATCTACCTCGCCTCGCCGGCGACGGTGGCCGCCTCGGCGCTGGCCGGGGAAATCACCGACCCCCGCCGGGCCTGAGCCCGACGGGCAAGGAGGATCGCACGTGGACGCACTGAACCGAGCGAAGCGAGCTATGCCCCTGGCAAAAGGCCGGGCGTTCAAGTTCGGCGACGACATCTCCACCGACCACATCGCCCCGGGGCGCTACTTCCACCTCCGCAACGACCTGCCGAAGTTGGCCGAGCACACCCTGGAGGACGCCGACCCCACCTTCGCCTCTCGGGTCAAGCCGGGGGACTTCGTGGTGGGCGGGCGCAACTTCGGCCTGGGCTCCTCCCGCGAGCACGCCCCCCGCGTTATCCGAGAGTGCGGCGTGGCGGCGGTGCTGGCGAAATCCTTCGCCCGCATCTTCTACCGCAACTCGTTCAACGTGGGGCTGCCCGCCCTGGTGTGCGACACCGACGGCATCGAGGAGGGTGACGAGCTCGAGGTGAACCTAGGTTCGGGCGTCATTCGGGACCTTACCAAAAGCACCGAGCTTCGCTTCACCCCGATCCCGGACTCCATGCGCGCCCTTCTGGCCGACGGCGGCCTCACCGAGCACATAGTCAAGCACGGAACCTTCAAACTGTAGGGGCGCCCTTCTACGGGCGCCCGTAGGCCTGTAGGGGCGGGGCTTAAGTCCCTCGCCCGCGGACCGACCTAAAGATAGGCCACTACGCAATCCGTAAGGAGAACATGAGCCCCGAGAAGATCACCGTGAGGGACGGGCGGCTGGAGATTCCCGACCAGCCCGTAATCCCCTTCATCGAGGGGGACGGCATCGGCCCCGACATCACGCGGGCCTCGATGCACGTGTGGAACGCGGCCGTGGAGAAGCTTTACGGCGGACGGAGGAAAATCCACTGGAAGGAAACCTACGCCGGCGAAAAGGCCTTCGAGAAGACCGGCTCCTACCTCCCCGACCAGACCATCGAGGACATCCGGGAATACGTTGTCGCCATCAAGGGGCCACTGACAACCCCGGTGGGCGGCGGCTTCCGCAGCCTGAACGTCAGCCTCCGGCAGATTCTCGACCTCTACGCCTGCGTCCGGCCGGTCAAGTACTACCGCGGCGTTCCCTCGCCCATGCGCGAGCCAGAGAAGCTCGACGTGGTCATCTACCGCGAGAACACCGAGGACGTCTACGCCGGCATCGAGTGGGAGGAGGGGACCCCAGAGGCTAAAAAATTGATCGGCTTCATCGGGAAGGAACTCGGGAAAAAGATCCGCCCCGACTCCGGCATCGGCATCAAGCCCATCTCGGTCACCGGCTCCAAACGCCTCGCGCGCAAGGCGCTCCAGCACGCCGTGGACCACAAGCTGGCCTCCGTCACCTTCGTGCACAAGGGCAACATCATGAAGTACACGGAGGGCGCCTTCAAGCTTTGGGGTTACGAGCTGGCGCTGGACGAGTTCCGCGACAAGGTCATCACCGAGACGGAGCTCTACGACCAGGTGATGGCAGAGGACGGCGTGACCCCGACTGTAAAAGACGGGGCGTTCGCCGGTCTGCGCGGGGGGAAGCCGGCCGGCGATCCCGGCGGTCGCGTCGTGGTCAAGGACCGCATCGCCGATCAAATGTTCCAGCAGGTGCTTTTGCGCCCCGACGAGTACGACGTCCTGGCGACGCCCAACCTCAACGGGGACTACCTCTCCGACGCTTGCGCGGCCCAGGTCGGCGGTCTGGGCATAGCCCCCGGCGCCAACATCGGCGACTACGTAGCCCTCTTCGAGGCCACCCACGGCACCGCCCCCAAGTACCGCGGACAAGACAAGGTTAATCCCGGCTCGCTCCTTTTATCCGGGGTGATGCTCCTGGAGTACCTGGGCTGGAACGAGGCCGCCGAGGCGATCAAGACCGCTCTCGAGAAGACCATCCTGGATCGCGTCGTGACCTACGACCTCGCCCGGCAGTTGGACGGCGTCCGGCCGGTCAAGGCCAGCGAATTCGCCAAGGCCATCGCGGCCAACCTCCCGTAGGAGGACCGATGAACTGCGCGAGCTGCGGCCGGGAAGCGGCGCCGGACTTTAAGTACTGCCCGTACTGCGGCGAGATTCTGGGGGAGAAGGACGGTGAGTGCTTCCGCCGGGAGGGGGCCCGCTTCCGCTCCCGGGGCAAAATACTCGACGCCATAGAGGCCTACGAGAAGGCGGCGGGGCTCCTGCCGGGCGACCCTTCCGTTTTCAAGAGCCTCGGTGACCTGTACTACCTGCACGGGGAGCCGGACAAGGCCGTCGCGACCCTCAAGCACTCCCTGGAGCTCGACGATAGCCAGAGCTTCACCTGGTACGCCCTCGGCGTCGCGTACTACCGGGGCGGCTATGTCGGCAAGGCAGTGGAGGCCCTGCGGCGCTGTCTCGAGTCCGACCCCGACTTCGCCATGGCCTACTACTGGCTGGGAATCGCCTACTACCACATGGGAGACCTGCCCCGAGCCAAGGAGTACAACGAGAAGCTCATCGAGCTCCACCCCGAATCGCGTATCGCCAACTACCACTTGGGGATAGTCTGCAACGCCCTGGGGGAGTACGCCAAGGCCATCGAGAATTTCCAGGAGGTCGAGGAGCGCAACCCCGACGACCCGGCGCTCATGTACCACATGGGCTACGCCTATAGCTGCCTCTACCAGATGCCCAAGGCGATTGCAAAGCTCCGTCGAGCCCTGGAGATAAACCCCAACCACCGCCAGGCGAAGATCCTCCTGGACAACTACCTGGATTCCGACGAGCCGTGACCCGCGGTATCGGCGTTCGGAGCCCCTTCGGGGGCTTCTTTTTTCCGGTGTATGAGCCGTCCGTCCGGGGCGCGATTTTTCCGCCGACCCCGGAACCGCGGATGAAGTATCATCACCTCGCGACTGGTGAGCCACGTAAACCCCTCCGTCGGGGCTCTCCGGTTTGCCTCGTGATTTCCACACCGGCATTCCGGGAGTCCGTCGGATTCCGCCCCGGACTCGGCGGCGCGGTCGGTGGCTTTGCGTCGGGAACCCTGGGTGGGCGTGGAGTTCCTTAAAAAAATCGGAACCGGATGGGTGAGGTGGAGCCATGCCATCTGTTAATATGATTCCGCTGGCGATGCTGTTCCCGTTTATCCTCGTCAGCGGCGCGGCGGGCGACGTCGCTGAGTCTGACCTCACCGTCGGAAGCTGGCCCACCGTGGAATCGGAGTTTCCCGAGCTGGCCGACTTCGAGGGGGAGGTCGCCTTCTACGCCTACGCCGAGTTCCCCCCGTTTAAATACGAGATGCCCGACTGCAAGACCTGGGTGCGGGGGTTGGAACCGATCGGGGGACCGGGAAAGGGCGAGGCGTACGTGAAGGTGTGGAGCCGCGGCGGACGGTGCCGGTTCGTGCTGGTCCAGGACCCCGCCTCCGGCTGGGGGCAGTTCCTCTCCCTGGGGGACGACCGGGTGTCCTTCGCGAACCCCGGCGACCCCGAGGGGAACCTCTTCATGACCGAGATCGGCGTGGTCAAATGGACTTACGTTTACGAGGGCGGGCTTTTGGCGTATATTTTCTATTTTCAGGAAGGCTCCCGGCTGTGGTCTTTGGACCGTTTCGAGTACACGCCCGGCGCCGTGACTCCTTACCGCGGGTACCGTTACGCCACCGAGGAGGATCTGGTGGCTGGGAACTGGGAGAGCCGGACCGATTACGACGCGGATGGTCGGGTCGTGGATGTGGAGGGGAGGGATTAACTTGACTCAACTAGAAATAAAAGGGATGGACTCCTCCACGGAATATTTCGTGGGCACCTGCTCCCACGTGGGGGAGAGCGCCGAGATAGACGCCTGCGGACGCCGGCGCGTGGAGTGGCTGAAAGGGATGCGCGACAAGGGCCTCCGGGTGCACGTCGCCCTCCTGGAAGGCGACCCGGTGGGCTTCATCTACTCGATGCCGATCGAGGTCAGCCCCTGGGGTCCGGCGGGCCGCGACCTGACGGCGATTCCCTGCCTGTGGGTCCTGGAAAAGGGGCGCGGCGTCGGCGCCGGCCGGGGCCTGGTGGCCGAGGCGGAGAAGGTGGCCGGGGAGCGTAAATCGAAAGGCGTCTGCACCGAGGCGTACTACTGGGATTTCTGGTTCCTGCCCGGCGGTTTCTACGAAAAGCTGGGCTACACCGTCTTGGAGCGCCGGGGCGACCGGGCGCTCCTGTGGAAGGTGTTCGATTCGACCGCCGAGGCCCCCCGGTTCCTCCAGAACGCCTACCGCTTCGAGCCCGTCCCCGGCAAGGTCGTGGTGGACCTCTTCTGGAACCGCCTGTGCCAGACCTCGGAGATCGAGGCCCAGCGCGTTCGCGAGGTGGCGGCGGAGTTCGGCGATCGGGCGCTTTTACGCGAGTTCCCGGCCCACGAGCCGGGGATGCTCGACCGCTGCGGGCTGCCCCGAGGCATCTATGTGAACGGGAACTTCATTTTCTGGGGCTACGAGGCGCCGCGGGAGGGCGTTCGGGAGGCCATCGAAAAAGCGCTGAACCCGTCCGGATAGAGGAGGGACGCATGGCCAGGCACGATTTCATCCACTTCGAGATCGCCGCCCGCGATCCCCAGGCCAGCCGCCGCTTCTACGAAAAACTCTTCGGCTGGAAGTTTTCTCCCTGGGGGGAGGGTGACGATTACCTCACCTTCCGCACCTCGACCTGCATGGGCGGCGGCCTCTTCAAGACCGACGACATCCGCCCCGGGAACAGCACGCTCATCTACGTCGAGGTGGACGAGGTGGAGCCATACCTCGGTAAGGCCGAGGAGCTGGGGGGTGGGGTGGAGCGCGGGGTGTCCGAGATTCCCGGCGCGGGGCTGTACGCCATTCTCCACGATCCTTCGGGGAACCGGATAGGTATCTTCAAGGACCTGAACCCGTAAGCGTGGGGGGGCGGAGGAATTTTTCTAATTAACGACCGCCGACACCTAGAGGTGGACGATGTTCGAGGGGTGCGACACGCTGGCGGTTTACGCGGGCGACATGTCCCGGGCGAAGGCCTTCTACACCGGGGTGCTCGGCTTCAAGGTCCGGGCGGAGCTGGGGCCGGATCTCTGCTTCCTGGTGTCGGAATCCGGAAAGCTCCACCTGTACCTGGAGGCCGGGCACCGCGTCGTCCGTCCCGCCGAGGGGGACTGCCGCCTGGGCTTCTTCCTCCAGACGGGGGGGTCGGTCTTCGAGACCTTCGAAAAATTGAAGGGCGCCGGGGTCGAACTCCTGGACGACGCCCCCGAGGAGGTAAGTGAGAACACCTACGTCTTTCGTTTCCTCGACCCCGATGGGAACATCCTGGAGGCCGTAGGCGGGGCCTGACGGCGGATTTGAAAGATTTAAAAAAACGGACGCCCGGACGCCCGTTTTTTTCGTATCGTTACGGGAAGAGCCGGGAACGATCCGGCTCCTCCGTCGGGAATCGCCGGTCGCTCCAACCTTACCGGCTGACCACCATCCGCCGCGTCAGGGTCGCGTCCCCCGCAGTCAGGCGGTAGAGGTAGACCCCTGCGGTCAGGCCGGTGGTGTCGAACCCCACCTCGTGACGGCCGGCGGCGAGCTCGCCGGAGACCAGGGTCGTCACCCGGCGGCCGGAGAGGTCGTAGACCGCCAGCTCCGCCGGACCGTCCGCGGGCAGGTTGAAGGCGATGGTGGCGAGGCCCGTGGTCGGATTCGGGTGGCTCTGCTCGAGCGCGAGCCGGTTCATCTCCCCGTCCTTGCCCGCCACGGCGAGGGCCGGCCCGTACTCGGAGACGAGACCTCCGTCGTCCACCGCCCGGATCAGGTAGGCATAGCCCCGCCCGCCCTCGACATCGTAATCCAGGTAGCGGCTCACGGACGACGCGGGAAGGGGCAGTTCGTTCAGCTTGACGTACCGCTCGCGGCGGTCGGCGTCCGCGGCCGAAGCGCGGAGAAGATCGAAGGAGCTGAACTCACCGGCGGCGGTCCAGGTCACCAGCACCCCCTCGTCGTGGGTTTCGGCCTCCACGGCCAGTGAATCCGCGGCCGCGTCGCCGTCCAGGTAGTACACGTCCACCTGGTACAGGCTGGACGAGACTTCGGGATTGTCGCTGGTCAGCTCCACCCGGTACTGGAAGTAGCGGGTGCCGTCTTGAATCTGATCCCCGATGTCGAACTGGGAGTGGAAGGGCCCGCTCCAAGAGGATGCCAGAAGCGCGTCAACGTCGTTCCCGCCGCGGACGTAGAAGGCGATGTCCGTTCCCGTTTCCTCGTACCCCTCCCAGACGCAGTAGAGCCAGTCGGGGTTCTCGTACTCGCATTCCAGGATGCACGAGTCGAGCGTGCCCTGGTCGCGGAAGCCCTCGGTTATCGCCCACCAGTCCACGGTGTCCTCGATGCGGGCGGTGGAGATGGCTATGGGGGCCTTGGTGTCGGTGATGTCACCGGTGCGGACGCCGTGGGCGCCGTCGTAACTCGTGTTCCACGACCGCTGGGTGAAGTTCAACCCGCCGTCGTTCTCCCACCAGTCCAGGCTGTCGCCGGTCTCCGTGGCGCCCAGGATGTCAATGTCGCCGTCGTAATCGGCGTCTATGGGGTAAACCTCCCGGCAGCCCGGGTAGCTCGAGGTGACTGGATGGTCGGTGAAATTGCCCGCACCGTCGTTCTCGAACCAGTCAATGCGGCCGTTGCGCGAGCTCGTCACCAGGTCGGGGTCCCGGTCCCAGTCCATGTCGAAGGCCTCGCAGGTGTAGGCCTCGGTCATCCCGGTGTAGATGACGTGCTCGGTGAAGGCCAGGGTCGGGTCGGTCCAGTCCTCCAGGTACTCCCACCAGACGACCTCGCCGTTGCCGCGGCAGCTGAAGGCCACGTCCGTCCAGCCGTCGGCGTTGAAGTCACCCGTGGTGAGGCCGATGTTCTCGGCGCCGTAGTGCCCCGAGGGGACCAGCGTGTGGATGTCGAAGGTCTCGTCGCCCTGGTTTTCGTACCAGCGCAGGGGCGACGACTGGTACGCCCCGGCGAAGAGGTCGAGGTCCGAGTCGTGGTCGAAGTCCACCGCCACGGGGAGGTCAACTTCGGTGAAGCTCGGGTCCACGACGTGCTCGGTGAAGTTCCCGTCGCCGTCGTTCTCCAGCCAGGACAGGTGCGCCGGAGTGGGATTGTCTATGCCGATGATGATGTCCCCGAAGCCGTCGTCGTTCAGGTCCACGATGTTGAAGGCGGCCCACTGGTTGGGGACGATGGAGCGCGGCGACGAATCGAACACCCCGTTCCCCAGGTTTTTGAACCACACGAAGATGGACGCGTCCGAAGACGAGACCACCACGTCCATGTAGCTGTCCATGTCAATGTAGCCCGCCTTGACGTAGTACGCCCCGTTGACGTTCCCGATGTGTTCCTGCGTCGGCGTCAGGTTCGGTGAGAAGGCGAGCCAGAGCTGCTCGAAGTAGTAGAAGTTGATGCTTGTGCTGGTGTAGAAAGTCGTGCCCCAGATCGAATCCGGATCCGTATCCCCCGGTCCTCCGGTCCAGTCGTTCTGCCGGCGCCGGCTGCCGAAAGCGGACAGAGCGAGGACCAGCACCAGGATGACCACCGTTATGCGTCGCATGGCTCCTCCCAGAGACGAAGTTATGCCCCCGGACGATTGACGGCCCACCACGAAACCCTCGATTGCGGAACGATGGGTGCTTTTCGGACAATTCGGGTGGATAATACTTCCGACATTAATATAGTACATTTTTCACCACCTGGCAACATGTCGTCCCCGCCGGAAGCTCCTTATATGCGACGGCGGAGTCGTACGACCCCGCCGGTGAGGCCGGGATACGGGCCCGCCGCGCACTTTTTCCCTTGCCTTTTTTTCCGTTCTTTATTACACTCCAGCGCCCGACGAACATTTTCCGGATTAACCCCATCGGCAGGTCAGTATGATCCGGCTGCACCGCTTGGAAAAAAACGACATGCGCGAGACCGTCCCCGAGTTCGAGGTGGGCGACACCGTCGAGGTGTCGGTCCGCATCGTCGAGGGCGCCAAGACGCGCATCCAGAAATTCACCGGCATCGTCATCGCCAAAAACCACGGCGGCGTGCGCGAGACTTTCACCGTCCGGCGGGTCACCGGGACCGGGAACATCGGCGTCGAGCGCATCTTTCCCCTTCACTCCCCCAACGTGGACGACGTGGTCGTCGTGCGCCAGGGCAAGGTCCGCCGGTCGAAGCTCTACTTCCTGCGCCGGAAAATAGGCAAGGCGGCCCGGATCCGGGACAAGCGCCTGAGTTGAACCGGCCGTGTCGCGCGGACCTCGGTCCGCTTTTTTTTTACGTTATAAAACGAGGGGTATCGCCGTGCCCGACGGATAGAAAACCCCTTGTCTTAAGTTGAGGACGCCCATGCCTCGGGACAAGCTGAACTTATGCCTCGTCTGGCACCAGCACCAGCCGCTCTACCGCGACCCGACCGTCCCCGGTCAACGCGGGGGCTACCGTCTGCCCTGGGTCCGGCTCCACGGGCTGCGCGATTACTTCGGCATGGCGGCCAGGCTCTGGGAGAGACCCGGCCTGCGCTGCTGCGTAAACCTCACCCCGATACTGGTGCGGCAGTTGAACGACTACCTCTCGGGGGCCACGGACCGGCTGTGGGAGATGACCGAAAAATCCGTGAACGGCCTGGGTCCCGGCGAGACGCTCCGGCTCCTCCGGGACGCTTTCGACGCCGATTGGCGTAATCAGATTCTCGTCCACCCGCGCTACGCCGAGCTCTTCGAACGATACATGCCCGTGAGCCGCTCCCTCGCCGATCTGGACCTGTGGCCGGAGGAGGGCGTCCCGTCCCGGCTGGCAGCGGAGGCTGTGGGCATACCCCGGCGGGACCTGGTGGACCTGTCCGTTTGGGCCAACCTGGCCTGGTTCCCGGTGGAGCTGCGCGAGGGGCAATGGGTGACCCCCTGGGGGGAGCACCTCTCCGTGGCGGGTCTCGCTGCCAAGGGGGCGGGCTTCGACTTGGGCGATGTGGCCGAGCTCGGGCGGACCTGGCGGCGCACCCTGGCGGCCGTAATCCCCCTCCACCGCGCCCTGGCGGAGCGAGGTCAGGTGGAGCTGACCGCGACCCCCTTCGCCCACCCCATCCTGCCGATCCTGGTGGACTCGGACTCGGCGCTCATAGACCGCGCCGGCAGCGTTCACCCCCCACGTTTTTCCTACCCCGCCGACGCCCGGGGGCAGCTCGAGCTGGGCCTGGACGTGCTCCGCGAGGCGTACGGCTCCGCCCCCTCGGGCTGGTGGCCCGCGGAGGGGGCGGTCGGCCGGAACGTCGTCGGGATTTTTAACGACGCCGGGGCGCGCTGGCTGGCCACCGACGAGGGGGTCCTGAAGCTGGCCCTGGGCCGCGAACCCGCGCCGGCCGAGCTGGCCACACCCTGGGATGCAGGGGTGCCCGTTTTCTTCCGCGACCACCCGCTCTCCGACGCCGTCGGGTTCCACTACAGCCGACTCGCCCCCGGGGAGGCGGCCGGGGATTTCCTCTGGGGCCTGCGGCACCGCTACGCCGGGCTAGAAGGCGGCTGCGCCGCGGTGATTCTGGACGGCGAAAACGCCTGGGGTGCATACACCCGCGACGGGCGGGACTTCCTCCTCGCCCTCTACGACGAGCTCCTCCGGGCGGATGACATCGCCCTGACCACCCCCGGCGCGTACCTGACCGAGCTGGAGGAACGGGGTGCGACGTTGCCCGTAATCGAGGATCTTCCCCACGCGAGCTGGATAGACGAATTCGGCTCGGAGCCGGGGAACGACCTGGGCACCTGGATCGGCGAGCCCGAGGAGAACCGGGCTTGGGAGCTCGTCGCGGCCCTGCGCCGTGCGCTGGACGGAGCTGGGGTGACCGCCGGGGAGCGGCCCGACGTCTTCCTCCACGTGTACGCCGCCGAGGGGTCGGACTGGTTCTGGTGGTACGGGACGGACCAGGCCGCGGCGCCCAAGGCGGAGCGCGAGTTCGACCGCCTGTTCCGCGCCCACCTGGCCGCCGCGTACCGGACGGCCGGGCTACCTGTTCCCGAAGAGCTCGACCGTCCGGTGATTCTGGACTACCTCGTCTGGACCCCCGACCGGGGGGACGTGGAGGTTTCGGCGGGGACGCGGCTCTTCGTGCAACTGGAGAGCCCGGGCGGCCTCGAGGTGCGCCGGCCCGACGGCTCCAGCAGCCGGCCGGATTTCATGCCCATTGGCGGGGTGATGGGATTGAAGACGGCCTGGCGGGCGGAGCTGGGCTACCCCCCCGCGGGTGAAATCGAGCTTGTGCTTGACGGCCGCCGGTCCGTGGTGCGTGTCACTTGACC
>Ga0154624_1016_pt1 | contig 19675 bp, 16 predicted proteins | sample Rifle2008BG13ft_FD_116053 | JGI IMG/M metagenome (GOLD analysis project Ga0154624, IMG submission 116053) | Candidatus Coatesbacteria bacterium RBG_13_66_14 | reverse complement strand
TGATAAAGAGGGTGAGGTCCTTGGCGCAGGTGGGGTGGGAGTACTTTCCGGTGACGACGACCTTGAGGGTGGGGGGGCACTTGAACCACAGGCGGCCGGTCTTCCAGGCGGCGACCACGTCCGTCGTCCCGCACCCCGTGGCGAAGCAGTTCACCGCGCCCAGCAGGTTCATGTGGCTGTCGGTGCCGATGACCACCTGGCCGGGGTAAATGCGCCCGTCCTCGGCGAGCACGTGCTGCCCGATGCCGCGGTTCACGTCGTAGAGGCTCTCGACGCCGTGCTTTTTCGCGAATTTGCGGCAGATGCCCTGGTTCTCGGCGACCTTGGTGACCTTGGCCGGGGCCTGGTAGTCGAAGGTCAGGGCGATTTTCGCCGGGTCCGCCGGGGGCGTATCGCCGAAGTGCTGCTCATATTCCAGGACGACGTTCGGCCCGCCGAAGTCGCGCACCACCGCCAGGTCCACGTCCACCCAGACGCGGTCCAGCGGTTGCACGTCGCGCCCCGCCGCGCGGCTTAAAATCTTCTCTATTACGGTCTTCCCGGCCATAACCCGTCCCCACGTCAGCCGGCGCCGACCACGGAAAACGCCCTACTTGAACTCTTTCTTCAGCGCGTTGAACCAGGTGAAGTCCGCCTGGTGGATGATGATGGCCTCGGGGGTGCGCGGGGTCCGGTCCCCCTCGAAGGCGTGGGAGCCGATCATGTGGGCGATCTTCACCGGCAGCCCCACCGTCATCGCCAGCCAGACCCCGGTGATGGGGTGGCGCAGGTAGCGACCGATGCGGCTCTTGGTGAACCCGCAGTCGCCCTTGCCGAACTCCAGGAGCTTCCCCACGTCGTGCAGGAGCGCCCCGGCGATGACGTACTGGTGGTTCACCTTGAGGTCGTCCTGAGCCAACTGGTTGATGACCCCGGCCATGGCGTCGGCCAGGAGCGTCACCCCCCGGGTGTGCTCGACCAAGGTCACCCGCGTCTCGATTTCAAGGGTGAAGGGGATTTCCAGGGCCTCCTCGAAGGTCCACTCGCCCAGGTCAATCCCCCGCAGCCAGCACTCGAGGCACATCTCGCGCAGCTCGATGTCCTCGATGAGCTTGAACTCGGGGATCGCCTCCAAGAGCTTCTCGACCATGACGCTCCTTTTGGGGGTCCTCTCGCGGGTATGGTATCACGAAGCGGAGCCCGTTGAAACCGACCGCGTCGGCCGCGCTCTACCCATCGCCGGGGATGGCGGTCTTGCCGACCGGGCCCCCGTACTCGCAATCCTCGACGACTATCTTGCGCATGGGCTTGAAGGCCGTGCGCTCCTCGTGGACGTGAGCGATGAGGCCGGGGAGGCGGGCCAGGGCGAAGACGAGGTTACCCACCTCGGGTGGGAAGCCCAGCTCGCAGAGGATGGCCGCGATGGCTCCGTCCACGTTCAGGGGCATCTTGTGCCCCACGTCCTCGGAGAGCGCCTCGGCCAGGGCGAGGGCGTAGGCGCAGTAGCGGCCGTGGAAGCCGAGCTCGCGGGCCAGGGACAGAAGGCGCTGGGTGCGCGGGTCCTTGTTGTGGTAGCGGTGTCCGAAGCCGAAGAGGACGCGCTTGGAGGCGCGGGCCGCCTTCACCGCCGCCTTGGCCGACTCCACGATTTCGCCGGCGTCCCCGGGAACGCCGGAGAAGGCGCGCATGGCGTTCTCGATGGCGCCGCCGTGGTAGTCGGAGATGGTGGCGATCCCGCCCGCCGCCGCCTGCACCAGGGGGACCCCCGTGGAGGCCATGGTGCGGGCCACCTGGGTCGAGGGCGGCGTGACGCCGTGGTCCACGGAGCTGGTTAAAAGGGCGTCGAAGAGCCGCGCTTCCGCCTCGACGGGCAGCCGGCCCATCACGGCCAGGAAGGCCGCCGAGGGGAAGGGGACCGCCCCGATGAGCTCGTCGAGGGCGTATCCCCGCAGGGTCAGCCGGTTCGGCTCCACCCGGGTGATTTTGGTGATCCACTTTTCACCCACGCGACCTCCGATAGGTGTTGAAAAAAACTCTAGCCGCCGACGCGGCCGCCCTCGATGACGTGGGGCTCGTTGGCGGGCCGGATTCCGAGCTCGCCCAGGATGCGGGGGATGTCCTCGAAAGTCTTGGCGATGCTGGCCCCGGCGCCCTCGAGGGCGGCGAACTTGCTCTCGGCCGTGCCCATCCGCCCCTCGACGATGGCCCCGGCGTGGCCCATGCGCTTTCCCAGCGGGGCGAAAACGCCGCCGATCATGGCCACCACCGGCTTTTTCATCGCCCGGATGGCCGGGGCGGAAAGCTCCTCGTAAATCCCGCCGATCTCGCCGGTGATGACCACGGCGTCGGTCCCGTCGTCGGCGTCGAAGAGCGGAAGCAGGTCGTTGTAGGTCGAGCCCAGCACCGGATCGCCGCCCATCCCCACGCAGGTGGATTCCCCGTAGCCCGACCGGGTCAGCGTGTCGGCGATGTAGTAGGTGATGGAGCCGGAGCGTGAAAGGGTGCCGACGCGGCCCCGCTCGAAGGCCAGCGGCGGGATGATACCCACGTTGCAGCGGCCCGGGGAGATGACCCCGGCCGTGTTGCCCCCGAGGACCTGGGTGCCGCTCTTCTGGCTCTCCTCGCGCAGGCGGAGCATGTCGTGGACCGGGATGTGCTCGGGGACGACGACGACCAGCCTCAAGCCCGCGCGGCAGGCCTCCACGGCGGAGTCCAGGACGTAGCGGGCCGGGAGGAACAGGACGCTCACGTCGGCCCCGGTGGCCTCCACCGCCTCGGCCACGGTGTCGAAGACCGGCACCCCCTCGACCTCCTGGCCGCCCTTGCCCGGGGAGATTCCGGCGACGACGCGGGTTCCGTAGGAGAGCATCCGGGAGGCGTGGAAGCGGCCGGTCTTGCCGGTTACGCCCTGGACCAGGACGCGGGAGTTCTCGTCCACGAGGATGGCCAAGAGGTTCCCCCAAGTTGGGATTGACGGCGGTGAAAGTAGCAGAGGCGGGCGTTTAAGTCAACCGGCCCCTTCCGTGCAGGGATTCTGATACTGCGGGTCCCCGCTACGTGGTGGATTCGACGGACCTTACACCCGCTCCCGTGCAGCGAGATCGCCCCTAAAAAAAAGACGCCGGACCGGACGTCTTCAGAACCTGGCGGTTCATTATGCGGAAAGCACGCTGCCGAAAACCGTAATAAACGTCCGGACGTCCCGACCGACCGTTACTCCTCCGGCTCCTCGGGGACGGCGATGGGCAGCGTCACCTCGGCCATGAGGCTCTCGGGCAGGCCCTCGGTGCCCCAGTTCAGGAAGTAGTCGCAGGCGGTGCCGGTGACCTCGAACCCGGCCTTCTCGGCCCAGTCGGCGAGCTCCTCGTGCTCCCAGGCGCGGGAATCGGACCAGGGCCCGCTGGTCTCCAGGTAGGCCACGAGCCGCTCGGACAGGTTTTGGGCCGAGAGGTCGTCCCAGGGACTGACGTCGGACGATACGCACACCCCGACCTGGAACCGAGCCCGACCGTCGTCCCCCTTCCCGAGGTAGTGGATGAAGGGGGGCCCGGCCGGGGCGACGCCGTGGGCGGCGAGCTCCGCGTCCAGCCCGGCGAGGGCACCCATGCCGTCGGCGTACTCCCCCGTCCGCTCCCGCAACAGGACGAAGGCCGGCTGAAGGTACATGGTGCTGAACTCGAGGACCGGCTCGACCGTGTCCGTCGTTTGCACCGCCTCCGGCTCCTCCGACCCGCACGCGCCGAACGCCGCCAGGAGCATCGTCGCCGCGACTGCCATGGGCCAACGTGAGCGCACATTCCTCCTTATCCGCAAGGGTATGGTAGCGGGGTCGGCGCCGGCTGTCAAGGGATGAGAAGGACGGTCCGGCGGATGCCTCGGCGGCGGCGGAGACGGCGACGGCCGGGACGAGACGGGCGGCCCGGTGAATCCTCTTTAAAAAAAACTCCCCCGGTGGACCGCCTCGAACGACGGCGTATGTTATGCCAGTCATAGAAGCAGCGATAGCCGCGATAAAAAAAGGCAGCCCGGTGGACCGTTCTTTATTGATCGAAGGGACCCGTTGAATCCTCTCCGAGAAAAAAGGCTCACCCGGTGGACGGTAGCCGTATATAAAAAACGGGCGGTGAATCGCATTCTTATGTAAAAGGCGGCCCGGTGGACCGCCTCGAACACACTTGAAGCCGGGGATCAGTAATCCTCGTAGGCGGACTTTATCAGGCCCCATGTCTGGAAGGTCACGCCGCCGCCTTCCCCCGCGGGCTCGGTCAGGAAGGGGACGAAATTCACCTCGCCCAGTACGCTGCGATCGTTGAAGTCGAAGATTTTCTGGGCAATCTCCATCTCGTCCACGGAATCCCACCAGTTCTCGGTGGCGTCTATGTTGTAGATGGAATCGTTCACCAGGTCGTAGGGATAGTTGTCGAAGAGGTTGTTCTGGTTTATGGAGGCCGCGCAGTCCATGAGGTTGATCCCGCCCTGGTAGGGCATCCCGGAGCCGTTGCCCACGATGGTGCATCCGAAGATGTCGGGCGGCGTGCCGCCCACTATGCCGATGCCGTGGACCGAGCAGTTGGTTATCTCGAGCCCGGTTACGGACGACGACATGGAGGCGCTGACGGTCATGTTCCACAGAAGGAGGCCCTCTTTGGCGTACTCGAGGCGGCAGTTCTCCAGGATCACCGGGTTGTCGCCCTCGACCACGATGGCGCCCCAGTCGCCGGGGAACGGTATCTGCTCGTTGGAGGTGAAGACGATGGGCCAGCCGGGGGTCCCCTCGGCGATCAGGGAGCCGTGGATGACGATAATCTCGGCGCCGTCCCAACGGCCGCCGTCGTGGCTGACTTTATCGAAGCGCACGGTGACGCCGTCCTCGATGCGCAGCGTGGCCCCGTTGGTGACGTAAAGGTTGCCGTAGACCACGTACGGGGAGCCGGAGATGTCCCAAACGGTGTCCTCGGTGATGTCTTCCTGGAGGATGGCCGTGAACCCGGCCGACGCTCCCGCGAGGGCGAACCCGAAGAGGACGATCCAATACGCTCTGGGCATGACGAACACCACCCTTCACCCCATCGGGGGCGAGCAGGTTGTGGAGAACGCAATCAATGTAGCACTTCCCGGCCCCTCAGTCAAGCCCCCCGTGGCGCCGGAGCATTTCCAGGACCGCCGACCACAGCTCCCGGCGCCCCGCGCCCGTGACCGCGGAGAAGGGGACGGGCATCACCCCGAGCGCGCTGGCGTGTCCGTCAAGGGCCTGTCGGAGACGGTTGCGGGAAAGCTTGTCGGCCTTGGTCGCCGCCACTGCGACGGGGACGCCCAGGGCCCCCAGCCACTCCCGGGCGGCGACGTCGCTCTCCAGGCCGGGGTGGCGGATGTCCACAATCTGCACCGCGCCGGCGCGCGACGGCCGGGTACGGGCCAATAAGGCGCACGCCAGCTCATCGAAGCGCTCCCGCTCTGACCCGGACGCCCGGGCGTAGCCGTAGCCAGGCGTGTCAACCAGGCACAGATCGGTAGCGCCCCGCCCCGCGCTCACCCGGACCCGGTAAAAATTCAAGAGCCGGGTCTTGCCCGGCATGGAGCTGGGGTAGGCCAGTCGTTTCCGGCCCACCAGAGCGTTGATGAGGCTGGACTTGCCCACGTTGGAGCGGCCGAGTAGCGCGATTTCCGGCACCCCCGGTTCCGGGATGCCGCCGGGCGAGGCCGCACTGGTGACGAACTCGGCCCGGAGCACGCGGTGTTCATCCATTCCGTCCCCCGACCCGTGGTCGGTCAATCCCGGGCCGACTCATCGGCGCAGAAAGTCAAACAGGACGTCCACCCCATCCCCGGGCCCGCGAAATTTAATCCTGCTCCTCGAGCTCTTCCTCGGGAACCTCCGGTTCGCCCTCCTTCTCCTCGACTTCGGTCTCCTCCTCAACGGGCTCGCCGACGGAACCGTCGAAAACCTCGAACTGGAGGGCCGTTCCCCCGGGCGCCTTATCCACCTCATCCTGCGGCTCGTGGTACCTGACCTCCGCCGCCGCGTCGTAGACTTCCTCGGAATGCAGGCCGGTGCCGGCGGGTATCAACCGCCCCACGAGCACGTTCTCCTTCAGGCCGCGGAGGAAGTCCCGCTTGCCCGCCACGGCGGCCTCCGCCAGGACGCGGGTCGTGTCCTGGAAACTGGAGGCCGACAGGAAGCTCACCGTGGACAGGCTGGCCTTGGTTATCCCCTGCAGCACGGGATGGGCGGTGGCCGGTCTTCCCCCCTCCTCGATGACGGCCCGGTTCTCGTCCCGGTAGGCGTGGCGGTCCACCAGCTCACCGGGAAGAAAGCGCGTGTCGCCGATGTCGTCTATCTGCACACGGCGGAGCATCTTGCGGACGATGACCTCCATGTGCTTGTCGTTGATGGAAACCCCCTGAAGCCGGTAAACCTCCTGGATCTGGTTTACCAGGTACTCCTGCACGACGGTCGAACCCTTCACCGCCAACAGGTCGTGGGGATTGATGTCCCCCTCGGTCAGGGGATCGCCGGCCTGAACCTCGTCACCCTCGAAAACGATCACGTGCTTGCCGAAGGGCACGAGGTATTCCCGCTCGTCCACCTCGTTGGTGGCCTTGATGGAACGCTTGCCCTTCTTGGGCTGGCCGAAGGAGATGCGGCCGTCTATCTCGGTGATGGTGGCGGGATTCTTGGGCTTACGGGCCTCGAGGAGCTCGACGACCCGGGGGAGACCGCCGGTGATGTCCGAGGTCTTGCCCCACTCCAGCGGGATCTTGGCCAGCACGTCGCCGGCCTTGACCTCCTCGGAGTCGTGGCTGAGGAGGTAGGCGCCGATAGGCACCGAGTAAACCTCTTCCTTGTCCTTCTCGCCGTGGACGAGGATCTGAGGGTGAAGCTTCTTGTCCTTGTATTCGGTGATGACGCGCTGGATGCGTTCCGAGGACTCGTCGAGCTCCTCGGCCATGGTCACGCCGTCCAGGATGTCCACGAACTCCACCACGCCCTCGATGGTGGAGAGGATCGGGCTGGTGTAAGGCTCCCAGGCCAGGAGGATGTCGCCCCTTTTGACCTGCTGGTCGTTCTCTATCCGGACCTCGGCCCCGTATGGCACGTCGTACTTGATGAGCTCGTTGCCCTCGTCGTCGTAGAGGACGATGTGCCCGTTGCGGCTGTTGGCCAGACGGTGGCCCTCCTGGTTGACGAGGGTGTCCAGGTTGTGCAGCTCGACGCGGCCGGGGCGGCGGGCCTCGGCGTGGGTCTGCTGGATGATCCGGCTCGCGGTGCCTCCGATGTGGAAGGTGCGCAGGGTGAGCTGGGTGCCCGGCTCGCCGATGCTCTGGGCGGAGATGACGCCCACCGCCTCCCCGATGTCCACCAGCTTGCCCGTGGCCAGGTTCGCCCCGTAGCACAGGGCGCACACCCCGTGCTCCGCCTCGCAGGTCAGCACCGACCGGATTTTTACCCGCTCCAGGCCGGAATCCTCGATGAGGAGCGCCTTCTCCTCGCCCAGAAGCTCGCCGGAGTGCGCGAGGACCTCGTTGGTTACCGGGTGGTAGATGTCGTCGAGCACCACCCGCCCGAGGATGCGGTCCGACAGGGGCTCGATGATCTCGTCGCCCTCGTGGAGGGCCTCGATGTCAATCCCCCGGATCGTCTCGCAGTCGTGGAGGGTGACGATGGTGTCCTGGGCCACGTCCACCAGACGGCGGGTGAGATAGCCGGCGTCGGCGGTCTTGAGGGCCGTGTCGGCCAGCCCCTTACGGGCGCCGTGGGTACTGATGAAGTACTCCAGTACCGACAGGCCGTCGCGGAAGTTGGCCAGAATCGGCTCCTCGATGATCTCGCCGATGGAGCCGGTGACCTTCTTCTGGGGCTTGGCCATCAGGCCGCGCATCCCGGCGAGCTGGCGGATCTGCTGGCGACTGCCCCGCGCCCCCGAGTCGGCCATCATGAAGATGGGGTTGTAGCCACCGTGGTTGTGCGACAGGGTGAGGAACATCTGGTCGGCGACGTGGTCCGTGGCGTCGGTCCAGGCGTCAATGACCATGTTGTAGCGCTCGCCGTTCGAAATCTCGCCCTTCTTGTAGTCCCGGGCCACACGCTTCACCGCTTCCTCGGTCTTGTGGATGATGACGGGTTTCTCCTCGGGGATGACCATGTCGTCAACACCCACGGTGAGGCCCGACTGGGTGGCGAACCGGAACCCGGCCCACTTGAGGTTGTCCAGAAGCTCCACGGTCAGGTCCTCGCCGTAATGCTTGAAGCATTCGCCGACGAGCTTGGTGACGGCGCTCTTCTTCATCAGCCGGGACTCCCAGCGCATCCGGGCCGGCAGGAGCTGGTTGAACAGAACGATGCCCACGGTGGTGTAAACCCAGCCCTTGCCCGAGAGGTCCTCCGGGAGGACCTGCCAGTCGGGGTCGCGCCGGACCAGAACGTCCTCGTGGAGGTCCAGCATCCCCAGGTCGTAGCCGAGCTTGACGGCGTCTATGTTCGGGAATCGGCGGCACTTTTGTGGAGGGGTGCGTTCCAGCTTCGGCTTCGTCATGTAATACACGCCCAGGACCATGTCCTTGGTGGGCGTGGCCAGGGCCGAGCCGTTGGCCGGGGAGAGGATGTTGTGCGTCGAGAGCATCAACAGGCGGGACTCGAGCTGGCTCTCCACGGAGAGCGGCACGTGGACCGCCATCTGGTCGCCGTCGAAGTCCGCGTTGAACGCGGTGCACACCAGGGGGTGGATGCGGATCGCCTCGCCCTCGACAAGTACCGGCTGGAAGGCCTGGATGCCGAGGCGGTGCAGGGTCGGGGCGCGATTGAGTATTACGGGGTGGTCCTGGATGATTTCCTCGAGGATGTCCCACACCTCGGGCGAGACCTGGTCCAGGAGCTTGCGGGCGCTCTTGACGGTGTGGACGATGCCCGCCTGCTCGAGACGCATGATGACGAAGGGGCGGAAGAGCTCGAGGGCCATCCGCTTCGGGACGCCGCACTGGTGGAGCTTGAGCTCCGGGCCGACGACGATGACCGAGCGGCCGGAGTAGTCCACGCGCTTGCCCAGCAGGTTTTGGCGGAAACGGCCCATCTTGCCCTTGACCGTGTGGGAGAGGGACTTGAGGGGCCGGTTGCCGGAGCCGCGCACGGCGCGCCCGCGACGCCCGTTGTCGAAGAGCGCGTCCACGGCTTCCTGCAGCATCCGCTTCTCGTTGCGCAGGATGACAGCCGGGGCCGAGAGCTCTTTCAGGCGGCGAAGGCGGTTGTTGCGGTGGATCACCGAGCGGTAGAGGTCGTTCAGGTCGCTGGTGGCGAAGCGCCCCCCGTCCAGGGGGACCAGGGGCCGCAGCTCGGGCGGTATCACCGGAATGACGTCGAGGATCATCCACTCGGGCCGGTTGCCGCTCTTGCGGAAGGCCTCGGAGATGGCCAGCCGCTTGAGGATGCTGTGCCTGGCCTGCTTCGAGGACGCAGCCTCCAGCTCGCTCCGCAGGTCGGTCACCAGGTCCTCGAGGTCTATGGCGGTGAGCATCTCGCGGATGACACCGGCCCCCATGTCGGCCTCGAAGTCGTAGCTGAAGGCCGCCCGCGCCTTCTGGTACTGCTCTTCGGTCAGGAGCTGCTTGTACGAAAGGGGCGTCGAGCCGGGGTCGGTGACGATATAGCTCTCGTAGTAGAGCACCCGTTCCAGGTCCCGGGTGGAGATGTTCAACAGGGTGGCCACCCGGCTCGGGGTGCCCTTGACGTACCAGATGTGGGCCACCGGCACCTCGAGCTCGATGTGCCCCAACCGCTCCCGCCGGACCTTGGCCAGCGTCACCTCGACGCCGCAGCGGTCGCAGATGACCCCCTTGTTCTTCACCCGTTTGTACTTGCCGCAGAAACACTCCCAGTCGCGGGTGGGCCCGAAGATACGCTCGCAGAAGAGACCGTCCTTCTCCGCGCGCAGGGTGCGGTAGTTGATGGTCTCCGCCTTCTTCACCTCGCCGTTGGACCAGGAGCGGATCGTCTCCGGCGAGGCCATGGTGATGCGTATCTTGTTGAAGCGGGCCGTCTTCGCGGGTTGAAAGGGCGATATGGCCGTGTAGCTCATCTATAAACCTCGGTGGGAACGAGGGATTGAAACCGTGTGCGGGATGACGCCTGATGTTTTTTAAACTCTTCTGTTACCATCGGATACGTTTGACTCCGAACTATATTTCAATAACGAACGCGTGTAATACCTTCGACCGTGCGAGCCGACCTCAGTGTTTGCGGGAGAATCCGATTATCCGCTCTACTTCGTCGGGCCGCAATTCTATGTCCCCCGCGAGCAGCTCCTTGAGCTCGGCGCCCGGGATCGAGCAGGCCCTCAGCTCTTGTCCCAGTGCCTTCTCCCGGCTCATCTGACGGTCGTTTATCATGTTGTGGTACCCGAAGCAGTGCTTGCTGCACCCGAAGATGTTGTAGTAGCAGAACGTGACCAAACGGTCCAGCTTGCAGTCTATACGCCAGGTCGAGACCGAATCATCGGGCTTCTTCCACCCCAGTTCGCGGGTTATCGTTCGCTTGAGGAGGTCCCGGTTCCAGGGCACGTAGTCGAAGAAGGCGATTTCCCGCGTATCGGCGCGTTTTAGCCTGGGGGCCAGCAGGGCCAGATTGCGCCAGAAATTCCCCCGGACCGGAAACTCGAGCCGCTGGCGGTACAGGTTCAACCGGTATAACAGGCCGGCACCGCTGAACTGCTTCCTAATCCTTGCGGTCAGCCCCAACCTCAGATGCTCGTCGGTCATGGGTTGGGTGTACTCGCCCGCGGATTCCCCCCACAGTATCAGGGGTACGTTGAATTTCTCGGCGGCGATGTAGCAGCAGGCCCGGTATCCGTAGGAGCATGCGTTGCAGAAACAGTCAGCCATCGCACGGATACCGCCGTCCAGCGCGGCCCGGATGGCGTAGTGCACCGTTTTTTTGCCGGTGCCCCACCGCGAACGGTACGTCACGAGCGGTACGTCCAGGATACCGCACGCCGCCAGTATATTCGCCTTCGCCTGGGGGGTCTGAAACTCGTTGTCGAAGTTGACGGCCAGGGTCCGCAGCCCGAAATGTCGTTTCGCCATGTACAGCACGTATGCGCTGTCCCGCCCGCCGCTCAACGGCACGATGCAGTCGAAGGCGAACCTCCCCCGGACCCCCTCGATTATTTTCCTCAGCTCATCCTCACCGAGCACTTCTGGCGCTTTGTACGTTCGGCAGTGGTTGCACGTCCCGTCGTCGGAAAATGCTATCCCCGGCAGGCTGTCGGGAAAGATGCACCGGGTGCAGCGTCGTAGGTCGAACCTCGACGCCAGTTCGCCGGTCGCGTTGGGTGCCGCATCCACTCTTCATCCTCTATCCCGAACGGCGCACTGGGTCCCCGGCGGGTCACTCCTCCAGTTGCATGTCCAGGCAGAGTCCCATCAGCTCGCGCCGCAGCACGTTGAAGCTCTCGGGTATGCCGGGTTCGGGCGTGTTCTCGCCCTTGACGATGGCCTCGTACATCTTCGACCGTCCCGGCACGTCGTCGGACTTGACGGTGAGAAGCTCCCGCAGTGTGTGCGCTGCGCCGTAGGCCTCGATGGCCCAGACCTCCATCTCGCCGAACCGCTGCCCGCCCATCTGCGCCCGGCCGCCCAGGGGCTGCTGGGTGACGAGGGAGTACGGGCCGATGGAACGCGCGTGTATCTTCTCCTCGGCCAGGTGGGAAAGCTTCATCATGTACATGTAGCCCACGGTGACGGGGGAGTCGAAGGGCTCCCCGTTCTTTCCGTCGTAGAGCACGCTCTTGCCGTTCTCGGGCAGCCCGGCCTCCCGGAGCAGCTCCTTCACCTCTTCCTCGGTGGCCCCCTCGAATACCGGCGTGGCCACGTGGCGTCCGAGCTCGTGCGCCGCCCATCCGAGGTGCGTCTCCATGATTTGCCCCACGTTCATGCGGGAGGGCACCCCCAGGGGGTTCAGCACCATCTGAATGGGCGTCCCGTCGGGCATGTAGGGCATGTCCTCCTGGGGCACGACGATGGATACGACGCCCTTGTTCCCGTGGCGCCCGGCCATCTTGTCGCCCACGGAGAGGCGGCTCTTGCGTGCCACGTACACCTTGACGATGGAGTAGATGCCCGGGGGAAGCTCGTCGCCGCGCTCGATGCGGTCTATCTTTATCTTTGTCTGCAGGTCCACCCTGGCCTTCATCTCCTCGTACCGGTCCAGGGTGTCCACGATACGCTCGGCGAAGTCGGCGTCCACCTCCACGAGCTCGTCCACGATGTCCTGGGCCTTGGCGCGGGCCTCGGTGGCCTTCATCTTGGGCCACTTCTCGACGAGGAGCCGCTTGAGGGCGTACCCCTCCTCCTTCTCCAGGCGCGCCAGCTCCTCCTCCTTGTACCGTTTGTAATCCTCGATGGAGTCGAGCTCGTTCTCGGTGAGGTGGTCCGAGCGTTCTTTGGATTTTCGGGAGAAGGTCTTGACGCCGATTATCTTGCCCTCCAGCCCGGGAGGCGCCTTGAGGGAGGCGTCGCGGACGTCCTTGGCCTTCTCGCCGAAGATGGCCCGCAGCAGGCTCTCCTCGGGGGTCAGCTCGGTCTCGCCCTTGGGGGCGACCTTGCCGACGAGGATGTCGCCGGGCTTCACGCTGGCGCCGACGCGGATGATCCCCCCTTCGTCCAGGTTGCGCAGGCTGTCGGCCGAGACGTTGGGGATGTCCGCGGTGATCTCCTCGCGGCCGAGGTTGGTCTCCCGGCACTCTATCTCGTACTCCTCGATGTGGATGGAGGTGAAGTTGTCGTTCTGCACCAGCTCCTCGGAGATGATGATGGCGTCCTCGTAGTTGTAGCCGTACCAGGGGATGAAGGCTACCAGGACGTTGCACCCCAGGCCCAGCTCACCGCCGGCCGTGGCCTGGCCGTCGGCCAGCACGTCCCCCACCTTCACCTTCTGGCCCGTGGATACGATGGGCTTCTGGTTGATGCAGGTGTCCTGGTTCGAGCGCACGTAGCGCTTTAGCTCGTACACATCGCGCTCGAAAAGTCCGGTGTACTCGTCCACGTCCTTGGTCTCGACCTCGATCCGGGTGGCACAGACGTAGGCCACGGCTCCGGGTCGCCGGGCAATGATCAGGACCCCCGAGTCCCGGGCGGCGATCTCCTCCACGCCGGTGCCGACCAATGGGGGCTCGGTGGTCATGAGGGGCACCGCCTGGCGCTGCATGTTGGAGCCCATCAGGGCCCGGTTGGCGTCGTCGTGCTCCAGGAAGGGGATGAGGGAGGTGGAGATGCTGATCACCTGCTTCGGGCTCACGTCCATGTAGGTGACCTCGGTGGGCTTGACGCGGATGAACTCGCTCTGGAAACGGGCGAGGACCAGGCTGTCCGTGATCCGCCCCTCCTTGTCCACCTTCACGTTGGCCTGGGCGACGATCAGGTTCTCCTCCTCGTCCGCCGAGAGGTACTCTATCTCGTTGCCCACATCCCCGTTCACCACGCGCCGGTAGGGGGTCTCGATGAGGCCGAAGGAGTTGATGCGGGCGTAGGTGGAAAGGGAGCTGATCAAGCCGATGTTCGGCCCCTCCGGGGTCTCGATGGGGCACAGGCGCCCGTAGTGGGTGTAGTGGACGTCGCGCACCTCGAAGGTGGCGCGGTCGCGCGAGAGGCCGCCGGGGCCCAGAGCCGAAACACGCCTCTTGTGAGTCAGCTCTGAAAGCGGATTGACCTGGTCCATGAACTGCGACAGGGCCGAGGAGCCGAAGAACTCCTTTATGGCCCCCGTGAGCGGCTTGGAGTTGATGAGGTCACTGGGCATGCACCGGCCCGGTTCCTGGACGGCCATGCGGTCTCGGGCCACGCGCTCCAGGCGGGCGATGCCCACGTGGCATACGTCCTCCAGGAGCTCGCCCACGCTGAGCACTATCCGGTTCCCCAGGTGGTCAATGTCGTCCGTGGATGCGGACGAATCCCCGCCCCGCAGCTTCAACAGGTAGCGGCAGGTCTCGATGATGTCGTCCCGGTCGAGGCGGTGCTCTTCCAGGGGCAGGCTCATCTTCAGCTTGTCGTTGAGCTTCTTGCGGCCCACGTTGCCCAGGTCGTAGCGGCGCACGTTGAAGAACAGGGTGTTGAAAAACTTCACCGCCGCCTCGGTGTTGGGCGGCTCCCCGGGGCGCAGCAGGGTGTATACGCGCAGGGCCGACTCCACCTTGGAGGGCATGGAGTCCTTCTCCAGGGTGTTGCGGATGACGGAGAACCAAATGGTGTCCGGCTCGGGGATGACCCTTACCGCCTCGATGCCCGCATCGGCGAGCTGGGTGAATATCTCCGGGGTGATCTCGCGGTCGGCCTCGACCATGAGCTCGCCGGAGCTCATGTCAATGACGTCCTCGAGGGAGATGGCTCCCAGGAGCCGCGCGCTGTCGGTGATCGGCACCAGGTCGGGCAGCAGACGGACGTGGCGGACCCCCACCTCGGCCAGGGTCCGGTAGACATCTTCGTCAATCCGCGTCCCGTACTCGAACAGCACGTCGTCGGGGTTCTTGGATTGGGGATCGAAGATTTTGGTGGCCAGGGCGCCACCGACGATCCGCTTGGAGTCCCTGATGGGGATGGGGTCGCCCGAGGCGTAAATCGCCAGGATTTCCGCGTTCGACGCGTAGCCCAGCGCCCGCAGGAAGGTGGTGATGAGCATCTTGCGCTTGCGGTCAATGGAGAGGTACATCACGTCGTTGGCGTCTATGGAGAAGTCCAGCCACGAGCCGCGGACGGGGATGATCCTGGAGGAGTAAAGCTTGCGTCCCCCGGGCTGCTGGTCCTCCTTGAAGAAGACGCCGGGTGAGCGGTGGAGCTGGCTGACCACGACCCGCTCCGCGCCGTTGATGATGAACGTGCCGGAGTCGGTCATCATCGGCAGCTCGCCCAGGTAGAGCGTCTCCTCCCGCTTGTCAATGAGCTGGCGGTCCTCTTTGCGTTTGCGGTCAACCGAGTACACGTCGAGGCGGAAGGTGACCTTCAGTGGAGCCCCGTAGGTCATGTCCCGGTCCTTGCACTCCTCGACCTCGTACTTGGGCAGGTCGAGCTTGTAGCGCACGAACTCGAGGCGGAAGACGCCGGAGGGATCCTCGATGGGGAACACGCGCTCGAAGGCGTACTGCAGGCCCTGACGGAAGCGTTTGGACGCCGGGACGCCCTGCTGCAGGAAGTTGTTGAAGCTGTCGCGCTGCACCTGCAAAAGGTTGGGCAGCTCCATGGCGATGGGGAGCTTGGCGTAGGATGTGCGGTGGGTGCGTGGGTACTTACCCTTTTTTCCGTGGTAAGCTTTTCCCTTCGGTCGCTCTGCGCCTACGGTCGAGGGGGACCCTTTGGACGCAGACTTACCGTCGGTCGCACGGGCCGGGGTCTTCTCGGGCATGGGCTCTCCCAAGTTATTCGCTAGAGGCGTAGCTCGGTTTGCTTCGCATAGCTCGGTTCGCCGGGGGCGTAGCTCGCTTCGCTCGGTTCGCTCGGTTTGTAACCACTGGTGGAGCGCGGGTGAGGGACAGGGACTACTCGGACCCTGTAGGAAGGCGCACGGAAGGCGGGCGTAAACCCAGAGCCCCGGATGCGGCTTGCGTCGCACGTCCCGGGGCCTGGCGGTGTTCAGTCAGCCCGATGGATTCGACCCAAGGCGGTGGCATGGCTCGCCGGCCATCCCCCGTTAAGCATAAATCCCCAATCGGCCCGCTTTTACCATCAGCCGTGTTCGTGCCGAAACATTACCGGAGTTTCGCCGGGGGCATAGATCTCTGCGCTCGGTTCGCGGGCCCTAGTCGGGATTCCCCTTCCGCACAAGCGGTGTATTATACACAAATCTGGTCCGTTTGACCAGATTTTTAGCATTATCCGTGCCTGAAATTATAAGTGAAGGTTTTATAAACTCTTGCGTTCAAAAATAAGGCATGCAACGGCCAGAAGGCGCGCCCGAAGAACCGGGCGCGCCCGACCTCCGACCGTTACTTGATCTCGACGATGCCCCCGGCACCCTCGATCTGTTCCTTGATCTTGACGGCCTCTTCCTTCTCGACACCCTCCTTGACCGTCGAGGGTACGCCCTCCACGAGCTCCTTGGCCGCCTGGAGACCGAGGCCGGTTATCGCCCGAATCTCCTTGATGACCTGGATCTTCTTGTCGCCGAAGCTGGAGAGGATGACGTTGAACTCGGTCTTCTCCTCCTCGGTGTCGGCCGCGCCGGCCGCGGCGCCCGAAGCGGCCGCAACGGCGACGGGAGCGGCGGCGGTGACGCCCCACTCCTGTTCGAGCTCCTTGACCAGCTCGGCAAGCTCAACGACGGTCATCTTGCCCAGGGCCTCTTTGATTTCCTCTTTCTTCATCTTTCGCTCCTTCGCAAAATAAAAGCGTTTCGCTTCGAGTCACTTCGTTTCGCTTCGCGTTACTTCGTTTCGCTTCGCGTTACTTCGTTTCGCTTCGCGTCACTTCGTTTCGCTTCGCGTTACTTCGTTTTTCACCATCCGGCACGATCTCAACCAGGGCGCAACTTCGTCCCTTTAACCCTCCCGGGCGGCCTTGGCCGCGAGCACGCGCACGAACTTGGCGGGAACCTGGCTCAAAAGGCTGAGGAAATTCGCCATGGGCGCCGTAAAGAGCCCCAGGGTCCTGGCGCGCATCTCGGGCATGGGCGGGCACTTGGACAGCTCCACGACACCCTGGGAGTCGAGTATCTTGTCGAAGAGCCAGCCGCCCCGGATCTGGAGCTTGTCCTCGTAATCCTTGGTGAAAGCGACCAGCGCCCGGGACAGCTCGACGGGGTGCGCCGTCGTGGCCAACGCCGTGGGTCCGTCCAGGAGGTGAAGGGCCGCCTCGCGCCCGAGCTCGGTCAGGGCCAGCCTGGTCAACGTGTTCTTGACCTGTCGCAAACTTGAGTCGCTGCCGCGCACCCGCCTCCGCAGCTCCGTCGTCTCGGCCACGGTCTGGCCGATCATGTTGACGAAGAGGGCGCAGTCGGCCGCCGAGAGCGTCTGGGTCAGCTCGGCAACGACGGTTCTCTTCTCCTCGCGGGTCACCTGCACTCCTCATTTGGATGGTGTAGGGGCGACCCGTAGGACGAGTCCTCTGCGGTCACCCGCCGGCGCTTAAGCCCCGCCCCTACGCCTCTGCCAAACCTTGTTTTAAGCCACGCGTGTCTCGTCCACGACGACCTTCGGGTCTACCTTCACGCTGGGCCCCATGGTGCTCGAGACGTGGATACTCTTTATGTACCGGCCCTTGACCGATGCCGGCCGCAGGCGGACGAGCGTCTCCATCAGACTCATCGCGTTGCGGTAGAGCGCGTCCACGTCGAAGGAGACCTTGCCGACCTGGGCGTGCACTATGCCGGCCTTGTCCACGCGGAAGTTTATCTGGCCGGTTTTCAATAGAGCGATGGCCTGGCTTATCTCGAAGGACACCGTGCCGTCCTTGGGGGAGGGCATCAGCTTCTTCGGGCCCAGGACCCGCCCCAGCTTGGCCAGAGATTTCATCTGATCCGGCGTGGCGACGACCTTGTCGAACTCGAGCCAGCCGTTCTGGATTTTCTCTATGATCTCCTCGTCGCCGATGATGTCGGCGCCGGCGTCCTTGGCCTCCTGCAGCTTCTCGCCGCCGACGAAAGCCAGGACCGTGACCTTGCGCCCCAACCCGGCCGGAGCCGGGCAGGAACCGCGGATGTTCTCCTCGGCCTTGCGCGGGTCAACGCCCAACCGGATCGCCATGTCACAGGTGGCGTCGAACTTCTCGACCGCCATCTGTTTGACCAGCGCCAGGGCGTCCCGTAGAAGGATAGGTTCCTCGGGAACCTTCCCCCGCATCTCCCGCATCCTCTTGCCGATGGGCATTGGATCTCCTCGAGCGGACTCCGAGGGGTCGGGTCCGCGGCATCGTCGTCTCGGCCCGGGCGGTGTACGCGCCGTACGCGCCCGAAGGGGAATCACCCCTCGATCGTCACCCCCATGGACCGCGCCGTACCCGCCACCATCTCCATGCAGGCCTCGATAGTGTGGCAGTTGCTGTCGGGCATCTTGATCTCGGCGATCTTGCGAAGCTGGGCCTGGGTGAGCGATCCCACCTTCTCACGGTTCGGCTCGCCCGAACCCTTGGCCAGCATCACGTATTTTTTGATCAAGACGGCCGCGGGGGGGGTCTTGAGCTCGAAGGTGAAGCTCCGGTCGGCGTAGATGGTGATCAACGCGGGGATCACCAGGCCGGCCTGATCGGCGGTCTGGGAGTTGAAGACCTTGCAGAACTCGCCGATGTTGATGCCGTACTGGCCCAACGCCGGTCCGACCGGCGGCGCCGGAGTGGCCGCGCCGGCGGGACACTGGAGCTTGATCACCGCCAGAACCTTTTTCTTAGCCATGCCTTTTCACTTGAGGTTTCGACCCGACCCCGGGGCGTCCCCCATGGTCCGAGCCCGTTTGCCCCGGCGGCGGCGCGAGAGACGCCGTCCCGGAGACCCGTCGGGGATGCCCCCGGCGGCTGGGGGATGCCAGACACACCCCCTAAGAATTTCAACGGCCAGCCTACGTCTTTGCGAGGTGGGCGATGTCTATCTCGATCTGCGTGGACCGGCCGAAAACCGTGACGGCTACGTGGACCTTGTGGCGGTCCACCATGACTTCCTCGACGATTCCGTCGAAGTTGGCGAAGGGCCCGTCGGTGATCCGCACCTGGTCGCCCGAGGAGAAGGGGACGTCCTTGATCCGCTCGGTCTTCGACTCCTCGGTGTGGAGGATGCGCGTCACCTCGTCCGAATCCAGGGGGGCGGGATCGCGTCGTCCGCCCACGAAACCCCGCACGCCCGGCGTGCTGATGACCAGGTTGGTCACCTCGATGAAGTCTCGGTCGTCGGCCTTCTCCAGCTCGTGGTCCCGGCCGACCATCTGGAAGATGACGTAGCCCGGGAAGTAGGGGCGCGTCGTCTTCGCGCTGCGACCGGAACGCTGGACGAGCACGTCCTCCGAGGGCACCACGACCTCTCCGAAGAGGCGGGTGATGTCGGAGAGCTCTATCCTGCGCCGCAGGTTGCCCAGCACCTTCTTCTCGTGGCCCGAGTACACGTAAACCGCGTACCAGAAGAGCTTCTTGCCCTCGGCGGTGTGCGTGCGCGGACCGGTCTCGACGGCGGCCTCTTCGGTCGCCTCGAGCGCGGTGTCCCCCTCGATCGGTCTTTCGGTCTCGTCGGTCATATCAGCTCAGCGTTGGCTCAGGATCCAGTCTATGAGCTTGGACATCCCGAAATCGAACACCCCGATGAGCACGGCCAGAAAGGCGCTCATGGCGATGATGATCAGGGTGGAGGAGAAGACCTCCCGCCGCGTGGGCCAGGTGACCTTGGAGAGCTCGACCCTCGTCTCGCGGATGAACCTTTTTATCCTGTCAAACATATCTCTCTCGGGCGCGGGGACACCCACCTCGATCGGCGGCGTCCGGAGTGGCAGGCCAGGAGGGACTCGAACCCCCAACTTGCGGATTTGGAGTCCGCCGCTCTACCATTAGAGCTACTGGCCTATCTTTTACGACGGCTTCAGTCGGACGACCCGGCACCATCCGCGGCGGTCGGCGCGCCGACGGCTGACCGCGACCCGCGGCGGGGCCGGGAGCGGGCTAGGGTTTGGCCTCGCGGTGAACCGTCCGCTCACGGTCCCACGGGCAGTACTTGGTGAGCTCCAGCTTGCCCTGGTGCGTCTTCTTG